>Ga0190303_1000087_pt1 | contig 37148 bp, 29 predicted proteins | sample 48700701_MG_FD_161672 | JGI IMG/M metagenome (GOLD analysis project Ga0190303, IMG submission 161672) | Hydrothermal vent sediment bacterial communities from Southern Trench, Guaymas Basin, Mexico - 4870-07-0-1_MG | ecosystem: Environmental > Aquatic > Marine > Hydrothermal vents > Sediment ... | reverse complement strand
ATAAATTGAAGATGGGAAAAAGAACTTAGATCTCATTTTCAATTTATTACTTATGCACCATTAATCTTTTTGTCAGCATTAACACATCAAAGAGTAAATACATTATTTCCACATATTAAACAAGTTTTTGAAAATTATAGCAGAAGAGTTCAAACAAGCGTGATGAACGACGTTGTATTAGATGCAATGTATGTTAATCCCCCTAAAAAACATAATGGACAAGTTTTAAAAGTATATTATGCAACTCAAGTTTCTTCAAAACCACCAACTTTTATTTTGTTTGTAAATGATGAAAATTGTATGCATTTTAGTTATAAAAGATATTTACAAAATCGCTTAAGAGAATCATTTAATTTTGAAGGGACACCAATAAAATTAATTTTAAGAAAGCGTGATTAAGATGAAAATAACAGTTATTGGTGGGGGATCATGGGGGTTAGGATTATCAAAAGTTCTAAGTGATAACAGTCATGAAGTATTAGTATATGATGTTAATGAAAAAATAGTTGATAAAATAAATAATCTTCATATATGTTTACAACTTAATGAAGATATTCCTAAAGATATTAAAGCAACATCCAATATGAAAGAAGCAATTACCTTTTCCGATATTCTTCTTTTTGTAGTACCAACAAAGGTACTACGAAAAGCAATAACTGAAGCTAATAAATATATTAAAACACCAAAATTAATTGTTAATGCAGCTAAAGGAATAGAACCAGAAACTTTTTTGAGAATTTCTGAAATATTTACAGAAATGATTTCACCAAAATATTTAAAAGGATTTGTCTCACTTAGTGGACCAAGTCATGCTGAAGAAGTAATTAGAGGGTTAACGACTGCTATTACTGCCGCAAGTGAAGAAGAAACTAACGCTATTTTTGTTCAAGATCTTTTTCACAATACAAAATATTTTCGTGTTTATACATCAACAGATCTTAAAGGTGCTGAAATGGGTGGAGCATTAAAAAACATTTTTGCACTTGCTTCTGGATTGATTGCTGGTAAAGGACTTGGAGATAATGCTCGAGCCGCTTTAATTACTAGAGGACTTGTTGAAATGCAAAAATTTTACGAGATATATGGTGCGGACCCAAAAAGTCTAATGGGATTAACAGGAATTGGCGATTTGATTGTAACTTGTACTAGTGAGCATTCTCGTAACTTTCAAGCAGGTTATAAAATTGGTCATGGTAAAGATTTGAAAGAGACACTTGCCTCAATGACAATGGTTGTAGAAGGCATAAGAACTTGTGAAGCAGCTTATCGTTTCGCAAAAGAAAAAAATCTAGATTTGCCTATAATTAGCGCTATATACGAAGTTTTATTTAATGATTTAAGTTCTGATGATGCTACAAAAATGCTTCTTGGTAGAAGCTCGAAAGCAGAATGAAAAGATTAGTGTATGAGTTAATACTAGTTTAAAAGCGCTTTTATTAAGTTGTGTAGCCAAGTAACGATATTGACCACAAATTTTTATTAATTTGTGGTTTTTAAATACAAAAATCGAAAATGTCTTGCAATGAGGCCGTGTACTTGCTATACTATAGTTAGAAAAATCAAAAAGGAGGTAATGGTATGAACAAAACTGAATTAATTTCAAAAATTGCAGAAGTGTCAGGGTTAACTAAAAAAGATTCTGAATTAGCATTGAATTCTACATTAAAAGCTATTCAAGCATCATTAGTTGCAGGGGAAAAAGTTGTACTTACAGGATTTGGAACTTTTGAAGTAAGAAATCGTAAAGCAAGAGTTGGGCATAACCCAAGAACTAACGAAAAAATTAATATTCCTGCACAAAAATCACCTGCTTTCAAAGCTGGTAAAGTTTTAAAAGACGCAGTTAGATAATAATTAATAGAAAATAAAAAAAATACTACATTAATTTGTAGTATTTTTTTTGATTATATGGTATTTTTTTTATATATGAGGAGGTGGTTAAGATTAATTTAGACAATTATTTAAATTATGGAAATGGAATGAGTAATTCAATATTTATCGCTGCATTAACAAATGATACAAAGTATATTGTTAAGTATTATAAATCGGATAACGATCTTTTTATTAAGGATGATAGATTACAAACACTTTTACATTTAGCATCACGAAATAAAGCATTTCATTCTATGGAATTATTACTTAAATTAGGACTAAACCCAAATATTGGAGATAAATATAATGAAACACCACTTCATATTTCCTCTTATATGGGTGATATCGCTATTGTTAAACTTTTACTAAATAATAATGCTGATCCTAACTTTAAAAACAGTTCTCTCCAAACACCACTTCATCGAGCTGCTTTTAAAGGAAGAGTAGAAGTTTTAAAAATATTGATAGATTATCACGCCGATATTTACGCTGTAGACGAGAATAGGACTTCGATGATTCAATATGCAGTTAGAAGTAAAAAGATTAAAGCAGTTAAATTTTTAGTCGAACAAGGGGCAATTGTAAATTCTCTTGATATTAGACTTCAATCAACTCATCACTATGCCGCTTTATATTCAACAGTTGATATTGCTGAATATTTAATTAAACAAGGTGTTAATCCTTATTCAAAAAGTCAGTATCAGTTTACTCCACTTCACATTGCTATTGAACATCCTCATACTGATATGGTTTCTTTATTTTTAAAACATGGATTAACAAGTTATGATAAAAATAAATATGGACAATCTCCTTATGATTTAGCTGTTTTAAAGGACTGCTATGAATCTATTGAAATATTTAATAAATTAAAAAATAATAAAGAATATCAAATAAAATTAAAAAGTAATTTATTAACTTTTAGTATTTTAATGAATGAATTTGATAAAGCTGATGCATTAGTTCCTATTTCAAATGTTAATGAGCCAGATATTTTTGGTAATACAGCATTATTTTATGCCATAGCTAATAGAGAACCATATTTAGTAGAAAAATTATTACAATATAATGCTTCGATTTATAATATTGATAAATTTAATGATGATGCTATTTATTATGCAACAATTGTTGGGGATTTAGAAATTATTAAACATCTATTAAAAAAAGATATTGATTTTAATAAAAAGTACGGTGGTTATACTGTACTCGAATTAGCTAAGTATAATCAAAATATAGAAGTATTTGAAATATTAAAAAAAGGTTCTCTTCAATAAATAAAATGAAGAGAACCTTTTTTAATTAAATATTTTATTTTTCAATTGTATCAAATTGGCTGTTATATAAATCTGCGTAAAATCCATTTTGACTTAATAATTTTTCATGATTTCCAGTTTCAATTACATCGCCATCTTTCATAACTAATATTACATCAGCATTTTTAATTGTTGAAAGACGATGAGCAATAATGAAAGTAGTACGACCTTTCATTAAAGAATCCATTGCTTTTTGTATCAAAATTTCAGTTCTAGTATCAACATTTGAAGTTGCTTCATCTAAAATTAACATAGGTGGATTAGCAATTGTAGCACGTGCAATAGTTAAAAGTTGTTTTTGCCCTTGCGAAATTGATGAATCTTCATCAATAACCATATTATATCCACCCGGTAATGATTCAATAAAATGGTGAATATTACTAATTTTACATGCTTTTATTACTTCGTCCATAGAAACAGATGGATTACCATATGTTAGATTTTCTTTGATTGTTCCTTTAAATAACCAAGAGTCTTGAAGAACCATTCCAAATAATGCATGAACATCTTGACGTTTAATTTTTTTAGTAGATACACCATTAATTTTGATATCTCCACTATTAAGTTCATAAAAACGCATTAATAAGTTAACTATAGTAGTTTTTCCAGCCCCTGTTGGTCCGACAATAGCGATTTTCTGTCCATCTTTAATTTTAACATTAAAATCATTAATAACTATTGTATCTTTGTTATATCCAAATTTAACATGAGAAAATTCAATATCACCTGAAGAATTACTATCAACAGTGAGTAAATCTGATTCATCAGTTAACTCATCAGTTTCTAAAAATGAAAATACACGTTCTGCAGCAGCAGCAGTAGACTGAAGTTGATTTAAAGATTGAGCAATGCTCATTAACGGTTGAGTCAATCTTTGAACGTATTGAAGCATACTTTGAATACCACCAATTAAGATTTTACCTGAAAATGCAAGTATTCCTCCTATAACTCCTACTACGATATAACTAAGATTACCAATTAAATTTATAATGGGTCTCATTAAACCACTATAGAATTGACTTTTCCATGATCCTTCGTATAACGTCTTATTTAACTCATCAAAATCTTTCTTAGATTTTTTGTTAGCATTAAATACTTTAATAATATTATGTCCTGTATATATTTCTTCAATATGTCCATTTATAGCTCCAAGACCGTTTTGGTAAACACGGAAATACTTTTGACTAAATTTCATTATTAACGACATTAAAAGCATACTTAACGGAACTAATAAGACTATAATTAAAGCGAGTAGTACATTAATTGTTAGCATCATTACAATTACACCAATAATTGATGTGATAGAGACAATTAGTGAGGTTAATGATCGATTTAATGTTTGACCTATAGTATCTACATCATTAGTTACAATACTTAAAATATCACCATAACTTCTTGTATCAAAATAGTTAAGAGGTAAACGGTTTAATTTTGCTGAAATATCAGTGCGTAGTTTTTTGCTTATTTTTTGAGTCACAATATTCATTATAATACCTTGTGCTAATGTCGAAATATAACTTAGTATATATAATACAATCAATAAGATTGCAATGTTTCTAATCTTTTCTAAATCCATTGGTTGGCTATTAAAAATTGCAATCTGTACTTCGTTAGTCATATTACCTAATAGTTTTGGACCAACAATACTAAATATAGTTCCACCAATTGCGAAGATTATCGCAATAATCATTAAGACATTATATTGACGAATATATCTTAAAAGATTTTTCATAGATTCTTTAAAGTTTTTAGGTTTTTCAACAATTGAAGATCCACCCATTGGCCCATGTCCACGTCCACGTCCTGGTGTAAATCCTTGAGGAGCTTTTTTATTTTTATTAGCCATGATTAATTTCCTCCTCTGATAATTGTGATAAAGCAATTTCTTTATAAACTTCACATGATTGAAGTAATTCTTTATGCGTACCTAAACAAGCGATTTTACCTTTTTCTAAAACTATAATTTTATCAGCATCTATAATTGTTCCAATTCTTTGAGCAACAATGAATTTTGTTGCATCTGGTAATTGTTCAGTAAGTTCCTTGCGAAGCAACTTATCAATTTTATAGTCAAGTGCGCTAAATGAGTCATCAAATATATATATTTTTGGTTGTCGTACAACAGCACGAGCAATTCCTAAACGTTGTTGTTGCCCACCACTGAAATTTTTTCCACCTTGAGATATACTAGCATCTAGTCCGTCATCTAATTTATTAATGAATTCCATTGCTTGCGATATTTTAAGTGCTTTTAAAATTTCATCATCAGTTGCATCATCTTTACCAATCTTTATATTTGAACGAATTGTTCCTGAAAATAATGTTCCACTTTGCGGGACATATCCAATTAGATTATGTAAATCTTCTTGAGAATACTTTCTAATATCTTTACCAAATATTTTTAATGATCCACTAGATACATCATAAAAACGTGGTATTAAATTAACCATTGTTGATTTACCACTACCAGTAGAACCAACAATCGCAATAGTTTCACCAGGGTATATTTTTAAATTGATATCATTTAATACGTTTTCATGAGCACCTTCATAATTAAAGTTGACATGATTGTATTCAATAATTGGATTATTTGAATTAGTAATGACTATGGGTGATGTCATTATTGCATCTTTCACAGTAATGAATTTTTGTAACACTTCATTAATCCGATTACCAGATACTTGTGCACGAGGTATCATTATAAATAACATAATTAACATCATAAAACTAATAATAATCATATTAGCATAAGTAACAAATTGTGTTTCAAGTGCTAATCCTTCAATAGGATTTGAACCAAGACTGAGGTTATTAATTAATATTGCACCTAACCAAATAATTGCCAGATTAACAGCACTCATAACTAACTGCATTCCTGGCATCATAAATGCCATTGCGAAATTTACTTCTAAATTTGTTTTTGTTAATGATGAATTTACAACATTAAATTTTTCCTCTTCGTATTTTTCAGAGTTAAATGCTCGAATAACACGAATACCAGTTATGTTTTCTCTTGTAACTAAATTTAAATCATCTGTTAAAGATTGAATTTTTCGAAAACGTGGTAAAACGTTAATAAAAATAACACTTATCATTATCATAATAAGAACAATTCCTACTGCGACAATTAAAGACATTTCATCACTGATTCCAGTGATTTTAGTAATTCCCTTTATTGCCATAATAGGTGCTGTAATAGCCATCCTAAGTGTGAAAATTACTGCCATTTGAACTTGCGTTATATCATTTGTTGAACGAGTTATTAAAGAAGCAGTCGAAAACTCATTTATTTCTTTCATACTGAATTGATCAACTTTTTGATAAAGTGCTTCTCGAATATTTCTCGCTAATCCTGATCCTATTCTTGATGCGATTAAACCAACAATAATTGTTAAAGAGATACTTCCTAAAGCGACACCAAACATCTTTAACCCTTCGTGTAAGATTTCAGATGTTTGTGATATACCTGAATTTGCTCCAATTCCGATATATCGAATAATATTACCAATATATTCAGGAATGGATAAATCAAATGAAACTTGTTGATAAACAATACCAACCATAGCTAAAACAAATAGCCAATACCACCATTTCATGTATTTTAATAATTTAATCATTTTTTCCTCAATTCTGCATGTAATAATATATGCTTAATATATATTTTAACTACCCGACCGAATGTTCGGTCTATAATATTATAGCACTCAACACAAAAAAGTAAAGTATTTTTTTAAAACGATAAAATGGTTTTTAAAATTTTTTATAATTTACGATTTAAGGGCTATCTAATGCTGGTTTAGTTGTTATATATATATGTTAGTTTATTAAAAAAAGACTTAAAACAATGAGATAAAATGTTTTTAAGTCTTTAAAATAAATTTTTAAAAAATTATATATTTTACATTCCTAATAATTGTATTGCGGTAACCATTAGATTTAATGAGAAATGCATTAAAATTGGGACTAATATATTTTTATTTGAAGCTAAGTATGCAGTTCCTAATACAGCACCAAGACCAGCATAATAAATAATTTGTAATAATTGTTCGGTTTCAAAAGACATAATATGGATAAATCCAAAAACTAAACTACTAACAATAATAGCGAATATGGCGGAAATGATTTTTTTAACTTTAATGACTTTTAGATTATCGGTTTCACGTACCTTAATATAAAATAGTTCTAAAATGGCTTTTCTGAAAACTAATTCTTCAATTAATGGTACAAGAAGAACAGCGAATATAAAAAGAGATATTTTATCAAACAGTGTACCTTCTAACAACATATTCAATGATTCTTGATTTGCGCTTGTTTCTGTAATTCCTAGAAATTCTAAAATTATAGAACTACCGAATGAGGCAAGCATCATTACAACAAATCCTATAAGAATTAATAAAAAGAAATGATTTTTATTAGCTTTAAAATTTATGAATTGTTTTTTTAAATAGTCTTTAAATATTAAAAAAAACAAAATGAACAATGAAACGTATAACAATAAATTAGTAATACTACTAAATAATGTATATGAATCAACATTTTCTAAAATACTTGGAAAAAACGAAATAACAATTATTTGAATAAGCGTTATAGAAATCATTGCCGTTGCGTAAATTATTAAGATTAAATAATTCATTTTATTTTTGGCCATAATACCACCTCTAGTGACAATTATATCATAATATAAAATTTTATGTTGTATTTGCACTCATTAATTATTTGACATATCATAAGATAGTTGGTAATATATATTAAGCCAAAGAAAACAGTTATTCAAAGGTTTGAAATCTAATGAAATAAGGGTGGTAAAAATGGCGAAAAAATCATTTGCAGTTATTGGTATGGGACGTTTTGGACAAAGTGTCGTAGAAGAACTAATAAGAAAAGAAGTAGATGTTTTAGTAATTGATAAAGATCCTGAAGTTATAGCTAAAATGAGTAAAATTGCGACTCACGCAGTTACGCTAGATTCAACTGATACTTTAGCTCTTAAAGAAGTAGGTATTTCTAGTATTGATCATGTTGTAGTGGCAATAGGAGAAGAACTCCAAAGTAGTATTTTAACAACATTAATTTTAAAAGATTTAGGAGTAAATAAAATTACTGTTAAAGTTCAAAATAATGATCATGCTAAAGTAGTATTAAAACTAGGCGCAGATGAAATTGTTCAGCCTGAACAACAATCAGGTAAAAGGTTAGCTAGTAGAATAGTAGCTAACAATGTTTTAGATTATATTGATTTAAATGAAAGTCATAGTTTTATAGTTGTTTATGTAACATCAAAAATTATTGATTCTACAATTATTAACCTAGATGTTAGAAACAAATTTAATATTAATGTTGTCGCGATAAGAAGAGACGGAAATATTATTATTCCTACTCCAGCAGATGTTATTGAAAATAAAGATCAATTGTTGCTAATTGGTAAAAATACAGATTTAGAGAAATTTAATAATTGGTTAAGAAAATAAGTTTGAGAAAACTTATTTTTTTTTAAAAATATAATTTATTGTTTAGAATACCTATAAAAATAGTTGTATAATTAGTTAAGAATTAGTATTAAGAAAGAGGTAATAGTATGTTACTTATTAGTCAAATGAAAATAAAAATTAATATTGAACAATCTAACCTAATTAATATATTATCTAAGAAATTGAGAATATCAGAAGAAAATATTTTAGATTATAATATTCAAAGGAGATCAATTGATGCTAGAAAAAAAGATAATATTTTTTTTGTTTATAATATACTTGTTAAAGTAAAAGGTGAAAAAGGAATCTTATCTAAAAAAATACCTAATGTTACTAAATATATATTTAAAAATAAAATGATAAATTATTTAGAAAATAAATATAATAAAACAAAAAAAATAGCGATTATTGGATTTGGCCCTTCCGGTATTTTTAGTGCATTGATGTTCGCTAAGGCAGGAGTAGAAGTTACTGTGTTTGAGCGTGGTGAAGAAGTTGATAACCGAATCAAATCTATTAATGAATTCAATAAAAAACAAATATTGAATCCAGAATCAAATATTCAATTTGGTGAAGGTGGAGCGGGAACATTTAGTGATGGTAAGTTAACCGCTAGGAAAAAAGATTTTAGAGGTGAATGGCTTTTTAAAGAATTAATTAAAGCAGGGGCACCTAAAGAAATATTATATGTTTCAAATCCTCATATAGGGACAGATAAACTAGTTGGAATAATTAAAAATATAAGAAAAGAAATAATATCTTTGGGATCAAAGGTATTATTTAATAGTAAAGTTACTAATATCAAACCTTTAAAAAAAGGAATTGAGATAACGGTTAATAATGAAATAAAATATTACGATTATGTCATATTAGCTATTGGTCACAGTAGTAGAGATACAATAGAAATGCTTTATAATAATAAATGTGATATAGTTCAAAAACCGTTTGGAGTAGGATTAAGAATAGAACATAAACAATCAATGATTAACAAAGCACAATTTGGAACAAATTATAATAATCCTTTGCTGGGTAGTGCGGAATATAAATTAACGTACCAAGCTTCTAATAGTAAAGGAGTATATACGTTTTGTATGTGCCCGGGAGGAAGTGTCGTATCGGCTTCAAGTGAAGAGGGAATGTTAGTAGTAAATGGAATGAGTGAATATAAGAGAAATAAAGAAAATGCTAATAGTGCAATATTAGTTACAGTAGATAGTAAAGATTTTGATAGTTCTCATCCATTAGCTGGGATAAAATTTCAAAGAGATTTAGAGAAAAAAGCTTTTCTTTTAGGAGGAAGCAACTATAAAGCTCCTTTACAAACAGTAAAAGATTTTAAAAATAATGTAGTAACAAAAGAACTCGGAACTGTATTACCTAGTTATCCAATTGGAGTTACTTATTCTAATTTAAGATTATTATTTAGCGAAGAAATAAATAATGCACTTTTAGAAGCATTTAATGATATGGGTAATAAATTAAAAGGATTTGATAATGATGATGCTTTGTTAACAGGAGTTGAATCAAGATCATCATCACCTGTTAGAATACTTAGAGATAATTTAACATTACAAAGTACTAATTTTAATAGACTATATCCAACAGGTGAAGGTGCTGGATATGCAGGAGGAATAGTATCAGCCGCAATTGATGGAATTAAAGTAACTGAGAAGATATTATCACAATTAGAAATTAAATAGTAATTAAGATAAAGTGTTTTTTGAAATATTGAAATGAACTAAATAATGTATTATAATGATACTAGTATAACTATTAATATCTAGATAACTACAATCCTAAAATGATTATATTATTTCTTTTTTTGATATGGTATTATTAAAATATGAGTAGGAGGGATTTTCTTGATAAAAAAACTAAAAGCAAAATTAGTAAAAATGAGAAGTCTTGTAAGCATTAAAACATATAAACGACCAACGTTGTTTGTGATTTTAACAATGGTTTTAATTAATATTGTAATATTATGTATTGCGGCTGAGATAGCGCTATTAATTGATGATTCATTTACTAGTTTTCTTGATGCTTTTGCTAATGGTAGTTTAAAATGGCTCCTAACACCAAATGCTATTTTACAGATAGAAAATCCATATACTTTGTTTTTGGCTGTAATTGTTTTAATAATTGGAATGGTTCTTTTTACAGGAACAATCATTGCTTTAACAACCAATTTAATAAAAGAATATTTTCAAAAGAAAAAAAGCGGATCTGGAAAAGTATATTTAACTAATCATATTGTTGTACTTAACTGGAATAATAAAGTTCCTGAACTAGTTGCTGATTTAGTAAATGTTGAAGACGAAGATGTAACATTAATGATTTTAGCTGATGTTGATAAGTTTTATGCTGAAAAACAAATTATTAATGCAATAAATAAAATGGATAATAATGATAAAGATTTATCGAAATTAAAGGTTCTAGTGAAAAATGGAGATCCCTTAATTGCTAGTGATCTATTTGATATCTCAATAGAAGAAGCAATTACAATTATTATAATGAATAAGGGTACTTATGAAAATGTTACAAAAGATATGTCAAAAAGCGATTTGAATGTTATTAAGATTATTCTTAATCTTGGCCGAATTGAATTTAAACATACTCCACCTATTGTAGCTGAAATTAAAAAAATAGAAACAAAACAAAAAATAGAAATAATGGGTAAAGTAGTTCATACTTTAAAGAAACATACGTTACTTCCAATATGCTTTGATCGAAGATTAGGACAAATTATTGCACAAACTATTATTCATAATTTAATGGAGGATGTTTATTTATCACTTTTTTCCTTTGAAGGATCAGAAGTATACTATTTAAAAAATACATCATTTGATGAATGTTTAACTAATCATTCAGATTGTGTTCCTCTAGCTAGAAAGAACAATAATCTTTTTGTACTAGCTCTTAACGATAAAATGAAAAACATAACTTCAAACATAAAAATTACAACGAAATCTTTAAAAACAAAACATTATAATGAAGCAACTAATTTAGATGTGTATCTTATAGGTGAAAATAATAAGTTACAGTTTATATTATCCGCTTTTAGAGAATACAAGAAAATATATAATGTAGATTTTAAAGCTGAATGGATAAAAGATGAAGATATTGAAGATCTTGTAAAACAAGTAAATAATTCTAGTAAGCCAGTAACAATTGTTTTATTAAGCGATGAGAATCAAGATAATGATAGTTTAGACGCTAATGTTATTAATAATTTAATATATTTAGAAGGAAAACTAGAAAGAGATGATGTTAATATTATTGTTGAATTACTAGATCCGAAGAATGATAATATTACAAAAGACTTTAATATTAATAATACAATTATTTCTAATAAAATAATTTCACTTTTATTAAGTAAACTAGCATTGATAGAAGAAACTGGTTCATTTTATGAAAATCTTCTTACACTGAAAATTAGTGAAGAGGAAGAAGATGATCAGGAAATTATTATTCGTAAAGTAACAAGTTTACTTGATGAAGAATTCCCAATTAGTTTTCCAAATAAAAAAACTTTTATAACTTCACTTTATAGTGCATTCCATAAAAAAATTATTCCTTTTGGTTATTTTAGGAATGGTGAATTACAAATTTTTTCAGAAGATTTACATAAAATGGAAGCATTTGAAATACACGAAAATGATTTAATTGTTTTAATGAAATTATAAATACATTAATTAATAGAATAAAAGATGAATAATATTATTTTACTCATGTAAAAATTATTCATCTTTTTTATATTTCCTATCTTTTAAAAGAGTAGTTTATATTTTAAAGATATTAATAATAGATAAAATAATAATGCAAGAGAATACATTAAGTGATATTATTAAGGTGAGAAATTATCTATTATTTAAAATATTAGTATAGGAGATATTATGGAAACTATTTTATATAAAAAGTTATCATCTTCAATGGTAAAATGTCTTGTTTGTAGTCACTTTTGTATTTTGAAAGATGGAGAAAGAGGAATTTGTGGGGTACGTGAAAACAATAAAGGAACATTACTTGTATTAAATTACGGGAAAACAATTGCGGCTAGTATTGATCCAATAGAAAAGAAACCATTAAACGATTTTTTAAAAAACACAAAAACATATTCTTTTGCGACAGTTGGATGTAACATGGATTGCCCTTGGTGTCAAAACCATACTATTTCTCAAAGTCCTAAACTTAATAAAAGTATTGAAGGTAAGAATGTATCACCAAAAGAACATATTGATAATGCATTATACTATCATTGTCCATCTATTTCGTATACTTATTCTGAACCAACTATTTTCCTTGAATACGCATATGATACAATGAAACTAGCCACAAATAAAGGTCTTAAGAATATATGGGTAACAAATGGGTATATGTCAAAAGAAACATTAAAATTAATATTGCCATATTTAGATGCGGCCAATGTTGACTATAAAGGGCAAAATGATTTATATAAAAAATATTCTTTAGGAAATCCTAAAATTATATTAGATAATATGAGAATAATGAAAGAAGCTTTAGTACATTTAGAAGTAACCACTTTAATTATTCCTGGGCTAAATGATAAAAAAGAAGATATTATTTCTATTGCTAAGGATTTAAAAAAATATGTAGGTGTAAATTCCCCATGGCATATCTCTAGATTTTTCCCTGCATACAAAATGAAAGATATTTCTATAACACCAAAAGAAACATTATTAATGGCTGAAAAAATAGCGCACGATTTCGGATTTAAAAATGTCTATTTAGGAAATATTCAAGAAAGAAGATGAAATAAAATGGCTATTATTGCTACATTCGTAGTTCCTCACCCACCATTAATTATTCCTGGAATTGGAAAAGGAGAAGAACAACATATTAAAAAAACAATTGCTGCTTATAAAAGCATTTCAAAAGAAATTGCACTGATTAAGCCAGATACAATAATAATTTCATCTCCTCATGCTCAAGTGTATGCTGATTATTTTCATATTTCACCAGGTGCATCTGCGATAGGTAATTTTAATCAATTTGGAGCATCTAATGTTGAAATTACAGTAAAATATGATGAATCACTCGTGAATGTGATTTCAAAAGAAGCAAAGAAACAAAACATTCCAGCTGGAACACAAGGTGAAATAAATCCTAGGTTAGATCATGGAACAATGGTTCCTTTATATTTTATTAATCAACACTATACAGATTATAAATTAGTTCGTATTAGTCCTTCTGGGTTGCCATCATTAAGTCATTATAAACTTGGGAAATTAATTCAATCAGTTATTCCAAAGGAAAAGAAAGTTGTTTGGATTTCGAGTGGTGACTTATCTCATAAATTAAAAAAAGATGGTCCGTATGGATATATAAAAGAAGGTCTTATTTTTGATAAAAAAATAACTGAAGCGTTAGCTATAGGAGATTTTTTAAAACTTCTTACCATTGATTCTCATCTTGTTAAAAAAGCAGCTGAATGTGGACTAAATTCCTTTATTTTAATGTCTGGATTTCTTGATGGATATAATGTTGATGCGGAACTTTTATCATATGAAGGTCCTTTTGGTGTAGGGTACGCTATTTCAAAATATCTTGTTTTAGGTAAGGATAAAACAAGATTGTTTTTAGAAAAATATAAGTTACAATCTATTGCTAATGTAAAATTGATAAGACAAAATGAAGACCCTTATATCTTGCTTGCTAGAGAATCATTAGAGTACTATATTGAAAACCGTGAAAAAATGGAAATTCCAAACAATGTCCCACATGAAATGATTGATTCTCGAGCAGGAGTTTTTGTCTCAATACATAAAGATAATAATTTAAGAGGTTGTATTGGTACAACTAGTCCTACAACTCATTGTATTGCGGAAGAAATTATCCGAAATGCTATAAAAACAGGAACAAAAGATCCTCGATTTACTGAAGTTAAGAAAAATGAATTACCTTATTTACAATATAAGGTTGATATATTATATCCATCTGAACCAATTTCCTCTTTTAATGATTTAGATGTTAAAAAGTATGGGGTAATTGTTTCTAACAATTACAAAATAGGATTGTTATTACCTAATTTGGAAGGCATAGACACAGTTGAGCAACAGGTAAGTATCGCCAAGAAAAAGGCAGGAATAAGTGATGATGAATCTTATAAAATGGAAAGATTTGAAGTTATTAGGCATATTTAACAACAAAATCATATTGAAAATTATGTTTTATTCAAAATAAATGTTAAAATGGTTATAAGGATTTTAAGGATGTGAAAAAATGGCTCTTAAAAGAAATAAAATTCTTGATGCGTTAGATATTTTACGTGATGACATTAGAGAAGAAGAAATATTAAGTAATGGAAAAACTCCAATTGTTTGTAGTGATGAAATTCTTAAAGAAATAGCTTTGAAAAAGCCACTTAAAGTAAGTGATTTTTTTGCAATATCAGGTATTGGTGAAGCATTTGTAGAAAAATACGCTCTACGATTTTTAAAAGTTATAATTAATTATCAAAATGAAATAGTTAAGGAAGTTGTCGTTTCAAAAGATGCTTTTAAAGTATTAGACCATTACAAAGATCGCTTAGCTAATATTTCTAGACGAAATCCTAATTTATATATGGGTAAAATAGTGAAAAAAGTTAGTTTTGATTTATCTTTATTAGGCTTTAGTACTGATATTGTTGAATTTCTTACTAATAAAAAAAGATCTTACTTAAACTTTGATTTTGATAGTTTACAAAATGGAGATAATTTAGAAAATAAAGTTATTACACTTTATCGAGAAACAAATAAATCTCTTAAAGAAACCGGTTCTTACGATTTATATATAGCTTATCCATTTGTTGAAGGAGTATTTAAAAGAGATAGTTTCGCAATTAGAGCTCCATTATTATATTTTCCTGTTAAATTAATAAGAACAAAAAGAAATTTTAGTCTTAAAAAAGATTCAGATAAAGATATTATTTTTAATAGAGATCTTTTATTAGCAACATCTAAAATGGAAAAAAATGAGATAATTTCTAATGCTCCATACATTAATACTTTTTCTAAAAAAGTGTTATTGGAGACCGTTCTTCCTTTTTATAGAAATAATGGAATTAATATTAAGGGAAATCATTTGAATTTCTCTTTTGAAGATTATAAAAGCATTTTAAAAGATCGGTTTTCAAAACGTAAAAAGGGTCATTTTACTGTTAAAGAATATATTACCTTAGGAAGATATAAATTATATTCATCATTGATTCAAAAAGATATGAGTAAAATTTTGGATTCTAACAAATATAATGATTTGCTAGAAGGATTAATTGATGAAACAAATCTTTATAGTAAAGAAAGAGAAATTGCTTTTTTAGAAAAAAAGAAATTAGTTGATGAAACTAAATTATCTTATATAAATGAAATCAATTTTTCTCAAGAAAAAGTAATTGATCTTGTCAATGAAAGTAATAAATTAGTTATTTGGGGTCCTCCAGGGACTGGAAAAAGCCAAACTATTACTAATTTAATCGCAGCGAGTGTTATGAAAGGTGAAAACGTATTAGTTGTTAGTGAAAAAAAGGTAGCGTTAGATGTTATCTATTCAAGACTTAAAAATGCATCTAAATATACTATGTTTATTGATGATTCTGAAAATAAACAAGATTTTTATTATAAGTTAAAAAACTTTGTAAATCCTGGCCCACCTAGAAGAACTTTAAATAATGATATTTATCGTTTAGAAGAAGAAATATCTGAGATTTTAAAAACAATGGATTATTCACTCGATTTATTATATAATCAAAAAATTCAAGATGTTCCCATCCATAAATTATACAGTAGATATGTGAATGATAAAGCAATAATAAACGAGTTAAGTCCTAAAAGAGTTCATCATATGTTTCAAAGTGTTTATAAAAAAATCACCTTTAAAGAATTAGATAAAATTGAAAAGACATTTGATAAAGCCAATCATTTGGAAGATTATTTAACATATAATAAAATTATAAAAACATATCCATTATTAAATAAATTAGAGACTAAAATTAGTAGAAGCAATAGAATTGAATTCGCAGAATTTAATCTTGATTATAAAAAAGTAATGGAGCAAATAGAACATTCTTGGGTTTTTAAAAGAAGAAAACTTAAAAAAGAATTCCTTATAAATAATAAAGGAAGAATTATCTTTTTAACTAAAAAATCAAAAACAGATAAGAAATATTTAAAATTGTTATTAAGTGATGGTACACTTCATAATTATGTAATTAAAAATATTATAAAATTAAATAAAGTTAAAACCAAATATAATAAGCTATCAAAACAAGAATTACTTTTTATTGATATGTTATTACACCATAGTCTATTAGAAAATGTTGAAAACATTGTGAAACATCGGCACTATCTTTTTGATGCGTATTATACAGGTTATTTAGAAGATTTTAAAACAAAAAATCAAAAATATTTATACATATTTGATAAATACCAAGAAAAAATAGAAGAATTAAATCATTATATGGATGAAAAAAGACAAATCACTATTGAGTCCTTCGAAATGGAGCTATATAAACACGCTTTAAACTTTTCAAATACTAAAAGAATTATGGATATAAAAAGGGTTATAGAAGGAACAAGAAGAATGAGTGTCAAAGCTTTTATTGATCTTTTCCAATTAGAATTAATGAATAACGTAAGAATTTGGATGATGACACCTGAAGTTGTTAGTGCTGTTGTTCCACTAGTTTATGGAATGTTTGACCTTGTCATATTTGATGAAGCATCTCAAATGTATGTTGAAAAAGGTATTCCTGCAATATATCGTGCTAAAAAAGTCGTTATTGCTGGGGATACAAAACAACTTAGACCATCAAGCCTAGGAATTGGAAGACTTGAAGAAGAAGACGAATATTATGAAAACAAGTTATTAAAAGACATTTCAATGGATGCGAAAAGCTTATTAGATTTAGCTAGATATAAATATAATGAAACTATTTTAAACTATCATTATCGTTCGATATATGAAGAACTTATAGCTTTTTCTAATCATGCTTTCTATGATGGAAAATTAATTGTTTCACCAAATCAATCAATAAGTAAAAAACCACCAATAGAATATGTATTTGTTAAAAATGGTATTTTTGAAAACAGAAGAAATATCGAAGAGGCTAAAGCTGTTATTAAGTTGATAAAAAAAGTTTTTAGAGAAAGAGGAAATAACGAAACTATTGGCGTTATTACGTTTAATATTACTCAAAGAGATTTAATTGAAAACCTTATTGATGAGGAACTATTTAAAAAGAGTCGTTATCAACAAAAATTTAGTTTTGAACTTTTCAGAAATGATGATGGAGAAGATACCAGTTTATTCGTTAAAAATATTGAAAATGTTCAAGGCGACGAAAGAGACATTATTATTTTTTCAATGGGGTATGCAAGAAACCCAGAAGGAGTTATTGCTAGAAGATTCGGCTGGTTAAATAATGAAGGTGGGCAAAATAGATTAAATGTTGCAATTAGTAGAGCGAAAAAGAAAATCTATTTTGTATCATCATTATATCCAGAAGAATTAAAAGTAGATGATTTAAAAAGTGAGGGCCCTAAATTATTGAAAAACTATATGAGATACTGTTATTTCATTTCAAATAAACAACCAAACAAAGCAAAAGAAGTGCTATATCAATTAAACTCTTTAGATGATTCAAAAGATGATATAGTCTTATCAAAACTAGTTCTTGATATTAAAAAAAGATTAGAAAACAATAATTATATTGTCAAAACAACAATTGGAATAGGTAATTATAGCATTGATTTAGCAATTTATAATGAAGATGAGTTATCATATAAACTAGGAATAATATGTGATTTTAATGATTATAAAAAAATAAATGCTAGAAGAGATCTTGTACATCAAGAAAAATATTTAAAGGCTAGGAACTGGAAAATATATCGAGTATTTGCTTCAAACTGGTATACTAATTCAAATAAAGAAATGAAAAATATACGAGAATTATTAAAAGATTAAATGCAATATTAGATATATGGATGAAAATTAGTTAATGATAAATGTGTACTTAGGTTTTTATATCAAATACCATTTACATATAAGAAGAAAAAAAATGCCGAGGTGAATTATGATAGCAATCAAAGTTGAGAATTTAATAAAAAATTATGGAGAACTTAAGGCAGTAAAAAAAATCAGTTTTACCGTTGAAAAAAATTCTTTTTTCGCTTTTTTAGGTCCTAATGGAGCTGGTAAAAGCACAACAATCAATATTATCGCAACTTTATTAGATAAAAATAGCGGAAGTGTGAGAGTCTTAGATTATGAAATAGGAAAAAATGATTCTCAAATAAGAAATAATATTGGAGTTGTTTTTCAAAATTCAATGTTAGATGACTTATTAACTGTTAAAGAAAACTTGATTGTAAGAGCTTCATTCTATAAGATAAAGAAAAGTGATTTATTAATAAGAATAAATGAAATAAATGAGTTTTTAGAAATAAACTCGTTTATTAATCAGCGATATGGGGAATTAAGTGGTGGTCAAAGAAGAAAAGCAGATATTGTTAGGGCATTAATTAATTGGCCAGAAATTTTAATTTTAGATGAACCAACTACTGGATTAGATCCTAAAAGTAGAAAAGATATTTGGAAATTAATTGAGAAGCTGCGAAAAGAGAAACAGATTACAATCTTTTTAACAACACATTATATGGAAGAAGTATTAGATGCGAATAAGGTTGTTATTATTGATGAAGGAAAGATAGTCGCAGTAGGTTCTAGTGAGGAACTTCGGTTAAAGTATTCAAATGATCGTATTAAGATTATTCCTTCTAACAATCTTGAAAAGGTTTTAAAGAAAGATCAAATTAAATATTACATTGTAAATAATACTATTAATATTATTTTAGATAACTGTTTTGATGGATTAGAGATTGTAAAGAAATATAAAGAACATATTAGAGAATTTGAAATATTACGCGGGGATATGGATGATGTTTTCTTGAATATTACTGGAAAAAAGTTGGTGAGTGAATAATGAATATTTTAGTTCAACTTGTAAGTAGAAATCTAAAATTATATTTAAGAGATAGAGCTGCTGTCTTCTTTAGTTTTTTATCAGTTATAATTATTATCTTATTATATGTTCTTTTCTTAGGAGCTATGCAGACAGATACTTTAGTAGAAAATTTTGGAGAAATTGAAGGACTTGATTGGTTAGTAAGTTCTTGGATTATGGCAGGATTATTAACGGTTTCAACTGTTACTGTTCCTTTGACTGCGATAGGTAGATTAATTCAAGATAGAGACAAAAAAATAATAATGGATTTTTATACATCTCCAATTGATCGAAGAATTCTCGCTTTAAGTTATTTAGTAAGTTCTTGGATTATTGCGTTTATAATGGTTTTTTTCAATTTTATTGTTGGACAAGCATATGTTTTACTAAATGGAGGAGAATTGCTTGGCTTTTTATCAACAATACAAGTCTTAAGTATTGTTTTACTATCGATAATTGTTTTTTCTAGTTTCTTTTTTTACATTGCATTATTTATGAAAACCGTTAATGCATTTGGGATATTAAGTACTCTAGTGGGAACTTTGGTAGGTTTCTTTGGTGGAATATATATTCCAATTGGAGTTCTTGGTAAAAATGTTCAAACCGTAATGAATTTACTTCCTACAGCTCACAGTGTAACTTTGATGAGGAATATTTATATGAAGGAGCCAATTGCTTTAGTTTTTGATGGAGCTCCTCAACAAGCATATGACAATTATTCTTATATTTACGGATTAGAGGTAAATATAGGTGATTTTGAAATGAGTAATTTTCATTTGGTTCTAGCAATGATAGTCTTTGGATTATTGTTTTATTTATTAAGTGTTATAAAATTATCAAAATCAAAATTATCATAATTATCATTCATAAGCAATGTGTATAGTAATTTTATTAATTATTTATGATATGTATTGAAATCATTGTACTTTTTCACCACATGAAAACTCATCTTTGAGTTTTACAATAAAAACAATTATAGAACCAAAAAAATCACCTTAGACTGTAAAATCTAAGGTGATTTTTCAATGAGTACAGTATATATTAAACTTCGTTTCTTCTTTCTTCTAATGTTTTATGCATGTGATTCATAAAATCATTATCAATAGGATAATACTTCATAGCTATGATTGAACATAAGTGTCCGAAAGCAGGAAAGATAAAGTAAGCGATTAAGATTCCCCAAAATAGTTTATCAGAAGTAGGAGTAGCGGTTAAACTAACAAATCCTAACATTGTTAATAATGCACCAGAGATAATAGTTCCAAGTGAACTTACCAACTTATCAATTAAACTAAATGAAGTTCCAATCATTCCAGGAATAAATCGACCATTTGTATAGTTTTCATAGTCAGCAGCATCACCTATCATTGGAATAACATTAAGGTCTGTACCACCCATGAAGAAGGAATTAACACCTAAAACAAATACTAACATTATAAACGAACTAGGTGCAAATGGTAAAATAAATATTGAAAGAATTCCCCAAGTCATTGCGCCAATTGATAAGATAGTAAAAGCTTTTTTTCGTCCAACTTTGTTAGTGTAGATTAAAATACTAACAGTAGCTAAAACCATAAATATAATTGTGACTGGAGTTACAGAGGATTGCATTGCAGGATTTTTAACAACATATGCATAAAAGAAGACAAGCAGTCCATTACCAATAGTCATTGTAATTTTATTTGTTGATGCTGCAACAATTAACATTTGTAAAGCTTTATTTCCTTTAAATAATGAAATGTAATCTTTAATTTTTGGATTTTCAGTTACAGTTCCAATTTCATAATTTTCGGGAACATCCTTTTTCCAAATCCCTAAAACAGCAATTAAAGTAAAGAATAACTGAACAACTACCATAATAATAGCTAATTTTTGCCAGTTAGCTGCGACATTTGTGAATCCTTGAGGAATAATAATTGGATATAAAATAAATGCAGACATAAATACAATAACAGAAAACATTCCTGAAATAGCATTCAATGTTGTTCTTTGTTTTGGATCACTAGTTAAAACGTTTTGTCCTGCTTTACTAATTGATGTTTGGAATGTATATCCAATTACCCATATTACATAAATGGTTATAATGAATACCAAATTTAAAGTGCTATTTCCTAAATCAATACCCCAAAAAAGAATTAAGAACATTAGATTTGCCAGTAAACTTCCGGCAATCATCCAAGGTCTAAAACGACCTAATTTTGTATTGGTCTTGTCAACTAAAATACCAATTAGTGGGTCAGTGATAGCATCAAAAATTCTAGTACCTCCCATAACAAATCCGATTAATAATGTAGTATACCCATACACATCAGATCCATACACTAAGAAAAACGATCCTAAGACAACGAATAATGCATTTGTAGCCGCGTTGTTTCCGGCAAATCCAATTAATTGCCAAATGCTTGCTCTGTTTTTGAACTCTGTTTTTTTCATTTTTTCTCCTATCTATTTTTTTATTTTTTGTAATTTTTTATTTAAGATAATTACTAATTCTTCAGGAATTGCATTTTTATCAAATTTTGTAAGCATTTTTATACTAAATCCCTTTGCCATTTCAAACATTGGATGATCTATAAATGACTGCATATATTTTTGAAAAAGTTCTAGTCCTTCTTTATTATCTAATATATCTCCGATTTGATCATCTATTGAGAAGTAAGCTGGATTAATCTCGGTAGCTTTGTCTTCATCAGTGATTTCATCAAACCAGTTTCCGGAATCTTCAAATGAGAACATACCTTTACCCTGGTCTGCTTTTGGAACAGTATACTCGGGATTTGGTGCATCAACAGTAATGAAAATAGTTTCATCATTTTCATTAGCGGATGTTACTAATACTTTATTTTCTCCATCCACTAACGTAACTTTAGTAGTAAACACTACATCGTCACTTAAAACTGTATCAACTAATGTTCCATTTAGATAAAATTTAACTTCTCCTAAATTAGAATAAGCTTTTAATTCAATATCCTTATTATGTCTTTCGACAAATCTTTTTGAGCATAGATGAATCATCGGAGTTTTGTTCCATTTTGCTTTATAGTAATAAAAAGCATCTTTTCTTATTTTTCGATCAATTGTAACTAATCCTTTATTATTTAATCCTTTAACTCCACCTTCATCTCGTGCATCAGCTGCGAAACTAAACATATTCCAAACATATGTACCCCAAACGAAGTCTGTATTAGATAAAATAGTGTATACTTTTTCATGCCATAAAGCATGATATTCTTCAGTATAATCTTTACATACTGGATTATCTGTATGATATTTAATGATTCCTTCAGCTCCATATTCACTAAGGCCAATAGGACGATTAGGAGTGTTTTTACGATATTCTTCTAAATAAGGAATAAAATCTTCAGCTTCTCCCATATACCAACCAAAATATTGATTAGATGCGATTAAGTCAGTAACATCATTTAATGGATCGTTTGATGGTAAAAAAGCTACTTGAGCTTGAGTAGTAAAACGGTAAGGATCAAGTTCTTTAGCTAAATCATGTAAGTTTTGAACTATTTCCTCTAAATTATTTCTTTTCCCTTGAATTGTTATTTCGTTTTGGACTCCCCACATAACAATAGAAGAATGATTATAATTCTGTTTTATTAATTCTTCCATTTGACTTAAGGCGTTTGTTCCTTTTTTATCAGTTTTAGATGAAATTGATATATAAGGAATTTCAGCCCAAACAATCATTCCTTCTTTATCGCATAAATCGTAAAAGTATTGAGCTTGTTGGTAATGTGCTAAACGAATTGAGTTAGCTCCAATTTCTTTGATAAATTCCATATCTTCATCATGCATTTTGTTAGTTAATGCGTTACCTACACCCCATCTATCTTGATGTCTTGAAACACCATTTAATTTGATCTTTTGTCTGTTTAGGTAAACAAAAGTATCATCAACAGTAAATGATCTGAATCCAGTATTAATGTTTCTTGAATCAATGATTACATCATTAATAATTAGGTCAACATTAACAGTGTGCAAGTATGGATCAATTTTACCATTCCATAAATGTGGGTTTTCTAAAGCAAATTCAAATTCAATATGATTATTTTTAGATAATAAAATTGATTTTGATTGTGAAAGTAATGATTTATTATTATTATTTTTTATATTTACTTTTACAATAACTTCAACATCATCTGTATAATTTTTAAGATAAGTATCAACTTTAAATTCAGCTTTTTCTTTTGTTATATTTGTTTGTGAAACATAAACTCCAGTACTTCCAAAATGATCTAAATCAAAACAAACATTATTTGTATAAATTATTGAAGCATTTCGGTAAATACCGCCATAAAAAGTAAAATCTGCCATTAAAGGATATACTTCTTCATTATGAGAATTATCAGCGCCAACAATAAGTAAATTATCACCTTCATGAGCTAAGTTAGTAATATCATATCTGAATGTAGAGTATCCACCTTTATGAATTCCTAAAAGCGTACTATTAAGTAAAACTGTAGCGATACTATTTATTCCTTCGAATTCAAGAAATATCCTTCCATCATGTTTTTTAATTTTTATTGTTTTGTTGTACCAACATAGTCCGCGGTAATAATTATTACCACCATTTTGACCATCAATATTGTTCCAGGTATGAGGAACATTAACTTTTTTCCAAGAAATTTCTAAAAAATTATCTTTTGACAATTGTTCTTTAGTAAAATTCCATGAACCATTCAAACTAATTTTTTTCATATATTTCTCCTTTTTACATTATTTCCTATTTTAATGATATCGTATTATGTTATCGTTTTCATATATCAGATTAATATAAAATACCAATATATTGATACTTGTTACATAATATAGTATAATTGATTGGGTGATGCATATGGAATTAGCAGTTTTTTTTCAAATATTATATTCTTTAGTTAGTATTCCAATTTATGAAATAAATAAGGACAAGAAGCCTTCGCTTTATAGTGATATATTTTCGCCAAATAAGATGACAGAAATAATCAAAAAAAATAGGATACAAGTAATAAGTAAAATTAATGAAAAAGATATAGTAAGATTAAAAGACTATTCTAACCTAACATATATTGGATTTAAATTAGAAAATAGCAAGATAGTAATAGGTCCGTTTTTAGAACAAGAGACTAGTCTTAGCGATATGATTAATTTAAAAAGAAGACTTAGAATGATAGGTGAAGAGGCTATTATGCTAGATAATATGTTTAATCAATTAAGAGTATTAACGACTATAGAAATAGATTATATATATAATTTAATTATTAATTTATCCAATAGAACTTTTAATGATATTAATTATCAAGTAATAAGTCCTCAAAAAATAGAAAATGCTCGTTCAATAAATATTGAAAGATTATTTGAAGAAACAAAAACAGTTACTAAAAATTATCAAATAGAAAATAAATTGTTAAATATAATAGAAACAGGAAATGTTGAACAAGCTAAAAAATTTGAATTTCATGAAATTATGGTTGATTTACCAGAAAGAGCAATTAATGATTCATTAAGAAATTCAAAAACAAGATTAACAATTTTAAATACAATATGTAATAGAGCAGCGATAAGAGGTGGAATAGATGTTCAACTAGGACATCAAATATCAACTAATCTCGGAATTACAATAGAAACAATGACATCAAATTTTGATTCTAAAAAAATTACACAAGATATTTTAATTTCTTATGCAGAAGCTGTTTATAATTACGCAATTAATGATTACTCAAATTTAATAAGGAGCGCTATTTTGTATATTAGAAGACAAATTACTACATCAGTATCACTTTCTGATATTGCTAGTTTTTTATTTGTTTCAAAAGAACATTTGTCACGACAATTTAAAAAAGAAACAAAAATGACTGTGTCCAAATATATAAATCACTCAAAAGTAGTTGAATCAAAAAAATTATTGAAACAAAAAAATCATACAATTTTAGATATATCGACAATGCTTGGTTTTTCAAGCTCATCTCATTTTACAAAAGTCTTTAAAGAAGAAGTGAAGTTGACTCCAAAGGCATATCAAAAAGCACATTATAAAAGTTAAAAAACGAAATAAAGAAAAGGATGAAATAAAATGGAAAAAATCATTAATTTTAGAACTCTTGCTGAAAACAAACTAAATAAAAACGGAAAAAGAATTATTCCAAATACTATTTTTCGTAGTGGTATTCTAACTTATGCATCAAAAAATGATATTCAAAAAATGAAAGATTTGAATATTAAGTATGTTTACGATTTTAGAAGTAGTGATGAAAGACAACAGCTAGGAGAACTTGATAAAAACGAGTTTAAAACAAGTCATTTTGATATTTTAAAGAAAACTTCAACATCTCAGAAGGTATTTAATAATCTTAAAAAAGATGAGATGTTGAATGAAATGCTTACTCTTTATGGAGAATCATTACCGAATAGCTTAGAATACAAAAAGGTTATACAAAAACTTTTAAAACAAAAATCTAAAGAATTTATTTTCCATTGTTCATCTGGAAAGGATCGCACTGGAGTTTTCGGAATTATACTAATGTTAATTTTTGATTTTGATATCGAAGTGGTTAAAGAGGAATACTTAACAATTGAAGCATCGTCAATTGAATTCATGAGATACCATTTTATGAGTATCTTTAATGTTAATAACCCAAGTGATTTAGATCCGTTAATAACAGTTTTTGAGAATTATTTTAATATCTTTATTGAAGCAGTTATTGAAAAATATGGATCTTTAGATAACTATTTACTAGAATTAGGAGTTTCAAAAGAAGTTAAAAAACAATTGTTAAATATCTATTGTATTTAAGTTATAAGACTATGATGTATTATAGAAAAATCTGATAATAAATAAAAAATGCACACTTTATGCAAAAAACTATTGCATTTAGTGTGTTTTTAGATATAATTGTATTGAAAGGTTTTTTGTATCATTTAGGTAATACATGGAAAATCACTATATTAGGAACAAAAATGGAAGAGTAAAAGCACCTAAAATTGTAAATATGGATTTTATGGATAGAAATAATATACCTTTTATGTTAATGCTAATGTATTCAATAATATTTAAATAAATCTACTGTGGAATAAACGAAGTTAGAATTAACTTCAAAAGAATAAAAAAAACTAAAATAATAATATTGATGGAGGAAATTTATGGTATTAAGTAAGAAGTTTTATCTTGTTAGTATTACTGTATTCGTTGTTTTAATGGCAATTTTAGCGATAGGAGATCTTGATTATACGATTAGTGAAGCTCTTGTAAATCAAAATTCTATTATCGGTCAGAGTGGTAATCTATTTGGAGAGTTTCCGGCTATGTTTGGAATGTTGCTTTCAGTAGTTCTACTATATGGTGGAAGAAGAAGAGATATTAAGTGGTGGAATATTGTAGCTACAGTATTAGGTGTCTTATTTATTTTCTTGTTTAGTTATACCGTTGTGATGATGCCAATTAGATATTTATTTGAACATGCTGAAGAAGGAACACCAGTAATTTGGAAAATTATTAATATAGTTGGGGCAATTGTATTAGCTGTTGTTTCAATATATATAGCACACACTAAAGGAGAAAACTTTAAGAGCTTTAAAAAACATGCATGGCTCTTATTAATTTTAATCTTTAGTGAAGTAATCGTCGTAAATATTGTTAAAGGGATTTGGGCAAGACCTAGAATGAGATCTATAAGTAACGTTAGCGAGTTTAAACATTGGTACGAAATCAATGGATGGACTAATGACAATGAATTAAAATCATTCCCCTCTGGGCATACAGCTAATGCTTTTATTTCATTAGCGTATATGATCTTTGTTCCATATTTTAAAAGTGTAAAAATGAAAACCTATATTATTATCGCAGTAGTTTGGGGTGTATTCGTATCATTATCAAGAGTTATTATTGGCGCACATTTCCTAAGTGATGTACTAGTAGGAAGTTATATTACTATTTTCTTATTTATTCTATTAGAAAAAATATTTTTTAGAAAAAAATAATTGATTATGAAATTGAAAAATGAAAGAAGGAGAGAATAAATGAATAAAGAATTATTTTTAACAAGCCGTAAAGAAAGAACTTCTTATGGAGCTTGGTTTGTAGGGCAAAATATTATTTACTTTATGGTATTGTCTTATCTAGCGATTTTTTTAACTGATGAGATTGGAATGGTTGAAGGAGCAGTAGCTACATTATTTTTAGTAGCGCGAGTATGGGATGCAATTAATGACCCAATGTTAGGGGCTTTAGTAGATAAAACTAAACCGAAAAAAGGGAAATTTAAACCATGGATAAATGTTGTTAGTATTGCAATGCCAATTGCTACGATTTTTGTCTTTTGGAATTTTCATGGAAGTGATGGTTTTAATACAACTTATGCTTATATTTCTTATATTGTTTGGGGAATGCTATATACAATTAGTGATGTACCAATTTTCGCTTTAGCAACCACTATGACTGATGTTCCAGAAGAACGAGTTTCTATTATGTCGATTGGACGATTAGCGGCAGGACTTGCAATGATGGTAATCGGAATTTTATCTCCGCAATTAATTGCAAATCTAGGGTATTCTACATCAATTATTATTTTAATGGGATTCTCATTATTAATAATGCTACCATTAAGAATATATGTTAAAGAGAGAATCATCTATAAAAGAGAGGAAAAAACTTCGTTTAAAGAGATGATTAAAACAGTTACTAATAATAAATACTTATTAGTTTTTTATGCTTCATTTATAGCTTTAACTGCAACTTTAACATCAATGACAATTGCTCCTTATTTTGCTAAGTGGAACTTAGGAGATATTGGTATTCAAACAACAATAATGGCAACTCTAGCGGTTCCAATGCTATTAATTCCTGCGCTTACACCGAAACTTGTAAGTTTGTTTGGAAAAAGAAAAATCTTTATTTGGGGAATCGGATCTGCAATTGTATTTAGTATTATTCAATATTTTGTTGGTTATGATAATTTTGGATTATTTTTATTGCTTAATGCACTTAAAAGTTTAGGAATGTTCATGCCAATGATGATGATGGGAATATTTACTGCAGATTGTGTGGAATATGGACATTATACAACTGGAATTAGAAAAGAAGGGATTACTTTTAGTGTTCAAACTTTTAGTACGAAATTAGGAGGCGCAATTTCAGGGTCACTAGCTTTATTTGTTATTAGTGCTTATGGATATAAAGGAACTGCAGCAGTTCAAACAGCTGAAGCATTAAATGGTATTTGGATTGCAACAGCCCTTATCCCAATTGTTGGACTAGTTATTGCTTTCATTATTTTCACATTGTTTTATCATCTTTCAGAAGAAGATGTTGCTAAAATGATTCATGAAATGAAAGATTCAAAAGAAATAATTTAATAATTACACATTGGAGGAGATAATGATGAAAGATAAAATTAAACATGTTATGTCCGAATTATCTTTAGAAGAAAAGGTCGCACTTTGCTCTGGAGAAGATTTTTGGCATTTAAAAGGAATAGAAAGATTAGGATTACCAAAAATAATGGTAACTGATGGACCACATGGATTACGTAAACAAGATGCAGATGCAGATCATTTAGGAATGTTTGGAAGTGTTCCTTCAACTTGCTTTCCAACTGCAGTTGGATTAGCTAGTTCATGGGATAATGAGTTAGTTTACAATTTAGGAGAAAAACTTGCTGAAGAATGTATTACCGAAAAAGTATCAGTCTTACTTGGCCCTGGAGCTAATATCAAAAGACATCCACTTTGTGGACGTAATTTCGAGTATTTTAGTGAAGATCCCTTTTTAAGTGGTAAATTGTCAGCTAGTTTAATTAAGGGTATTCAAAGTAAAGGGATAGGAACGTCAATGAAGCATTTTGTTGCTAATAATCAAGAAACAATGAGAATGGGAATTGATGCTTTGGTAGACGAAAGAACGTTAAGAGAAATATACTTAAAAGGATTTGAAATCGCAGTAAAAGAAGCGCAACCTTGGACTGTAATGTGTTCTTATAATAAATTGAATGGAACTTATTTAAGTGAAAATAAAAAAATTCTAGATGACATTTTAAAAAAAGAATGGGGACATAATGGATTAGTTATGACTGATTGGGGGGCTTGTAATAATCGAGTTAATGGACTTATCGCAGGTCAAGAATTAGAAATGCCAGGAAGTAATGGAATTCATGATCAAAAAGTTATTAAAGCAATTAAAGAAGGGACACTAAGTGAAAAAGTTTTAGATGAAAGAGTGTCTAGAGTAGTAGAATTAATCTTGAAATCTAAAGAAACTTTAGATAAAGATAATAGCCAATTTGATAAAGAGGAACATCATGCCTTTGCTAGAAAAGTTGCAGCAGACACAATTGTTTTATTGCAAAATAAGGATAATATCTTACCACTTAATAAGAATCAAACTGTTGCTTTAATAGGTGAATTTGCTAAAATACCAAGATATCAAGGTAGTGGATCAAGTTTAATAAATCCTATTAAATTAAGTAAAGCTTATGATGCTTTTAAAGAGGTTTTAGGAGATAAACTTTTATATGCACCAGGATATAATATTAAAAATGATGTAGTTGAAGACTTCTTAGTATCTGAAGCAATAAAAATAGCAAAGAAAGCTGATGTAGTTGTGTTAATGGTTGGATTAACAGACTTGTTTGAAAGTGAAGGATTTGATCGGACACATTTAAATATTCCAAATAACCATTTGCATCTTATAAATGAAATAGCTGATGTTAATAAAAATATCATTATTGCACTTTCAAACGGTAGTCCAATTGTTATGCCATGGAAGGATAATGTCAAAGGGATTATTGAACAATACTTAGGGGGACAAGCAAGTGGAGAAGCATTGTGTGATATTGTTTTTGGAAAAGTTAATCCTTCAGGAAAACTTGCAGAGACATTTCCTAACAGTTTAACAGAATTTCCATCTAATCAGAACTTTCCTGGTCTTCCTAGACAAGAAGAGTATCGTGAGGGACTATATGTTGGATATCGTTATTATGATTCAGTTACTACAGAACCATTGTTTCCGTTTGGATATGGATTAAGTTATACTACATTTGAATATAGTGATTTAGTAGTCTCAAAAGATAAAAATATAGAAGTATCATTTATTATTAAAAATAAGGGAAAAATAGAAGGAAAAGAGATTGCCCAAGTTTATATTTCTTTGAATGATTCGGTAGTATATCGACCTGAAAAGGAACTAAAAGGATATCGAAAAGTATCATTAAAAGCAGGTGAATCAAAAACAGTTAAACTAGTCATCCCATTAACATCATTAGAAATATATAATGTTGATGGATTTAAACTAGAAAATGGAAAATATACAGTTAAAGTCGGAAAATCATCAAAAGAAATCGTCTTAAAAGAAACAATCAATGTTAAAAGTAGTAGTATGGTCATAGCTGACAATTTAAACACCTATAAAAACATTAATGATTCTTTTGAACCATCAAAAGCTGATTTTGAAATATTGTATGGTAGAGAAGTTCCTGCATATCCTAATATAAAACCATATAATATTAATAGTGTTTTTAATGAGCTAAAAGGCACTCTAATTGGGAAAATGCTTCATAAGACAATAACTAAGCAGTTTGTCGGTATGATTGGCGAAGGGGAAACGAATGAAGCAATACTTAAAATGATGGAAAGCATGGTTGATGAAATGCCTTTCCGTAGTATGGTAACATTTAGTAATGGAGCTATTTCGGAAAATAGAGCTTTAGGACTACTAGATTTAATGAATAAAAGAATTTTTAAGGGAATATGGAAAATAATTAGAGGATAAAAAAAGTGCTATTTGAAGGCGCTGAAAAACTAAGGTAATAAGAAAAGAGATAAAACTCATGAGTGAGATTTATCTCTTTTTTGCATAATTTTTAAGTTAGAACAAGAGAAATAATGAATATTACTTCAATAGTTTCATTACTCTTTTTATATTTACTATAAATATCGTAGTCGCAGTTTGAAGATTCATATCTGAAACACTATGCGAATCGGCTTGGTCGAATGCATGGGAATTTTTAAGTTCTGCAGTTTCGGTGCCCTTGCTATTTAGCACTTTTTAATTGCTTTTTTAATAAGTTTTAAATATATCCGTAATTCTCCTCGACTTTCAACATCTTCTGAAAGCATTGCTTTTTCACGATAAATAATTTTTTGAGCATAAGCGAGCATACTTTGAATTATCGTTGTAAAAAATACGTGTGGATCCTCATCAAGAAAATCGATAGTATTAGTATAGATAGCAGTATCACTATCATTAAAGATGAAATTATTAGTGAGTTTCGTTTTTAAAAAATTAGTATATTTTTCATTAGGATATGCATTGTAAAAGTAATAGTCAAATACAGTAATGAATTTAATGTTTTTTTGATTATCATCAATTACGTGATAGATACTATCTAAGTAGTTAGAAAATTTATCATAATCTACATTAGAAAGAAAATCAAAACCATTAATTATTTTAGTAAATGTTGACATACATATGATTTGGATATCAACGGCGAGGTATTCTTTGCTGGGGTAATAATAATAAAGTGAACGAAGTGAAATTCCGCATTCGTTGGCAATATCACTCATTTTAACTGGGTGGATTCCTTCACGTATAAATATGTTTATACTTTTATCTAAAATCGCTTTTCGTTTTTTACTTTTTACATTGCTTTCATCATAATTAAGAATATCATTCATAGCTATTTCCTCCTTATTTAAAGGGATTCTGTATTACAAATATTATAACATTTTTTGATAGAATATCAAGAAACAAAGAACTATGACATAGTAATGAAAATCTAGGAAACAGGTAATTAAATGTGATAGGTATTAGATTATTTTATCTTTTTTAATAAAAGCGTATTTAATTGCAAAGTATGACTTATAAGAATAGTTGCTTTTTTTAAATCTTGATTCCCAATACCTATTGACTTCATATTAGCATTTAATGCGGCCTCTATACCTGATGCTGCATCCTCAATAACCAAGCATTCTTCAGGCGTTAATCCTAATCTTTTTGCACCAAGCAAAAAAACTTCGGGATCAGGTTTTGACTTTTTAATATCTAGGCCACAGATCACAACATCAAAAAGATGTTCAATATTTAAATGTTTAAGAATTATTGGTGCATTTTTACTAGCTGAACCTAAGGCTATTTTTTTATTATCATGTCTGAGTTCATCTAAAAAGGCAGTTATGCCTGGTAAAATGTCAGTTGGTTTAAGCTGTTTTAGTAGGGTAACATACATGTTGTTTTTTTTACGTGCTAATGATATTTTTTCATCCTGAGAGTAAATTTTATTACTGTTTTGTAAGATGATATCTAAACTTTCCATTCGACTAATACCTTTAAGCTTTTCATTAATATTCTTGTTAAATTCGATTCCTTCTTCATCAGCTAACCTTTTCCAAGCAACATAATGATATTTTGCAGTATCGGTAATAACTCCATCTAAATCGAAGATAACTCCTTTTAATATGTTTTTATAATAATTCATTTTTTCACCTCAAAGTTAAGTTATTTCTGTTAATTCTTTACTGATTTTTATAAAACGACCTAAGGTAAGGAAAATTCAAAAAAAAGAATAAATAGTTTTATAAAATCTAGTTTTAGATTCTTTAACATTGTAAAGGGATTCTTGTTTCTTGTAAAATTTTAATGGATATAAATCCATTGTTGCTAGTATTCTTATTATACATAATATCGTAATAAAAACAATCTTTTCATTTCATATTACACATTTCAAAAGGTTGTTTATTAGAACTAGGTAAGTGCATATAAAAATACCTCCATTTCTTTATAAAAAGTCCAAAAGGCATTTTATAAAAAAAGTTTTTTCTTTTTTATAATTTTGATGAATTGAATTTATGGAAGTCTATAGTAACAGGAAAAACTCGTCTAAATTTTACTTTTCATCAAAAGAATTAGATATTTGTATTATTATTATTATCTCTCTTTATTTCTTTTGTAAGTAAGTACATAATCATTGTATGTCTTGCATTTTAAACATAACAATATTCATATGAGATATGTAATTTTTAAGGCATTTTTTAACACTTTGACTTTAAAAAGGGATTTTTAAACATCAATATGCTGTAAATTATGGTCAAATAAGTATATGTATAAAAAATTAAAATGTAGTATTATATTAATATAATAAGCAAAATAAATGTGGCAAAAATATAAGGAGTGGTATGATGATAATTCCAAAAATTGATAACTTAAATGAAAAAGTAGTTGTCTTAACAGGAGGGGCAGGAGTTTTGGGTGAAACATTTGCTTATGCCTTAGCTCGTGCTAATGCTAAAGTTGCTATTTTAGATTTAAATTTCGAAAGAGCTTTACAGATAGAAAAAGAAATTAATAAGCTTGGTTATAAATCTAAAGCAATTGAATGTAATGTCTTAGATAAAAATAGCTTAGAGAGAGCTAAAAAAATTTTATTACAAGAATTTGGTAGTGTTGATATCTTAATTAATGGTGCTGGAGGAAATCATCCAAATGGTACGACTACTCAAGAGTTTTACAAAAAAACTGAAGAAACAGAAGGTCTTAAAACATTTTTTGACTTAGATGCAAAAGGCATTGAATTTGTATTTAACTTAAATTTTTTAGGAACATTACTTCCTATTCAAGTATTTGCTGCTGAAATGCTTGAAAATGGTGGATCTATATTAAATATATCAAGTATGAATGCTTTTACACCATTAACTAAGATTCCAGCTTATAGCGCTGCAAAAGCGGCAGTTAGTAATTTTACTCAATGGTTAGCTGTTCATTTTTCAAAAGTAAATATAAGAGTGAATGCGATTGCTCCAGGATTTTTTATTACAAAGCAAAACGAACAATTATTATTAGATGAAAATAAAAATTTTACAGCTAGAGCAAAACAAATTATTAATCAAACCCCAATGGGCCGTTTTGGTGATAGTGAAGAATTAATTGGTGCTGTTTTATTTTTAATTAATGAAGATGCTGCTAGCTTTATAAATGGTGTAGTATTACCAATTGACGGTGGATTTAGTTCGTATAGTGGGGTGTGAAAATGATTGATAATGATTTTTTGTTACAAAATGAAGTCGCAAAAGAAATATATAACAACATTAAAGATTTACCTATTATTGATTACCACAATCATTTGAGTCCATTAGAAATTTATGAAAATAAACCTTTTGATAATATTACTAATATGTGGCTTCAACATGATCATTACAAATGGAGATTAATGCGATTTTCTGGAATTAAAGAAGAAAACATAACAAATATAAACAACAAATTTGAAGCATTTTCTAGCTTTGTTAAATCAATTGAAAAAGCTTATCTTAATCCTTTGTATTATTGGTCTCATATGGAATTAAAAACATTTTTTAATGTTAATGAGTATTTAACAAGAGAAAACACTAAAGAAATATATGAAAAAGCTAATAGATATTTAAAAAATCATCCTAAAGGACCAAGAGAACTGCTAAAAGATTTGAAAGTAGAAGCTCTTTGTACAACGGATGATTTAAATGATGATTTGAAATATCATGAGTTATTAGAAAAAGATCCAAATTTTTCAATTAAAGTATTACCAACATTTAGACCTGATAAACTATTTTCTTTTGATACTCAAATATTCGAAGAAAACATTATAAAACTAGAAGAAAAAACGTCAATTAAAGTTATTGATTTGAATTCTTTAGAAAAAGCTCTTTCTATAAGATTAGATTTTTTTGAAAATCACTCATGTCAATTAGCTGATCACGGAATTTCATATTTTAAATATCATCAAACATCTTTTGATCAGGCTAATGAAATATTTCTTAAAAGATATAATAATCTTTCATTAACAATTTTAGAAATTGAAATACTTAACAGCTATTTACTTGGATTTTTCTTGAATGAATATTCATTGAGAAACTGGACTGTTCAATATCATATTGGAGCAAGTCGAAACAATAACACAATAGGATATGAGAATATTGGAGTAGATAGCGGGTATGATAGTATTACTAATCATCACTTTGTTGATGATTTTAATAGATTTTTAAATGATATAAATACAAAATGTACTCTTCCAAGAATAATTATCTATCCATTGAATTCAGCTTCTTATGAAGCAACCGCAGCTATGTGTGCTAATTTTTCTGAAGGATTAAAAGGAAAAATACAACTAGGTGCTGCTTGGTGGTTCTTAGATAATAAAAGAGGGATAGAAAAACAATTGAATATTTTCGCAGAATTTTTAAACTTAAATTATTTTATTGGAATGGTGACAGATTCAAGAAGTTTTCTATCTTTTGTAAGACACGATTATTTTCGGAGAATATTAGCTAGTTTTTTAGCTGAAAAAGTAGAAAAAGGATTGATTCCGAAAAATATGAAAAAAATAGCTGAATTAGCTCAAAATATTTCTTATAACAATACCAAGAATTTTATAAACTTTAAACGATAGGAGATTAATATGGAATTTAAAGAAAATGCTAAATACGCAATAATTGTCCCAACAAGTATGGGAGTAAGAATTACTCCGGAAAATAGACAACCTGTTTACACTTCAAATACGTTTTTTATGCAAGCTACTAGTGCTGAAAGCAACGCTATTTCAGCATCAGCGTCTTTAGGACTTAAAGTAAAGGTTTTAAGTACATTTGTTAAAGGAAGTCCAATTGCTAAGTTTATTAAATCAGACTTAAAAAAAAGAAATATTGAATATGAAGGTCCTGAAATACCACAGGGAGGACCTTGGGGATATCGACATCAAATAAATATCGCAGATAGTGGATTTGGAGTAAGAGCACCATATGTTCATAATGATCGTGCAGGAGAAATAGGAAGAGAACTAGATGTTAAAGATTTTGATTTTAAAAAAACATTTATAACTGATGGTGTGAAATTAATTCATATTTCTGGACTAGTCGCAGCTCTATCCGAAAAAAGTGGTGAATTTTGTTTGAAAATAGCACAAGAAGCAAAAAAACATGGAACTAAAATATCATTTGATATAAATTATCGTGCTTCTTTTTGGGAAAATCGCAAAAATGAATTAAGCACTATTTTTAAAAAAATAGCTAGTTTAGCAAATATCTTGATTGGAAACGAAGAAGATTTTCAACTCGCACTTGGAATAAAAGGAGTTGAAGCTGGTGGATCTGATTTAAATAAAAAAATAAATGGATTCAAAGATATGATTGACAATATGCAAAAAGAATATCCTAATGTTGAAATATTTTCTACAACCTTAAGAGAAGTATTAAGTGCGAATGAGCATCTTTGGGGAGCAATATTAAAAGATCAAAATGAATGGCATGTTGTTAATCCTAAATCAATACCGGTATTAGATCGAATTGGAGGAGGAGATGGATTTGTTGGAGGATTACTTTATGGACTTTTATCAAATATGAAAACAGAAGATGCTTTTCATTTTGGGTGGGCTAATGGAGCTCTTACAACAACTTTGTTAACTGATTACTCATCTCCAATAGATGAAGAACAAGTTTGGAATATATATAAAGGCAATGCTAGAGTTAGGAGATAAAAAATAATGAAGAATTATGATA
>Ga0190303_1000086_pt1 | contig 37380 bp, 41 predicted proteins | sample 48700701_MG_FD_161672 | JGI IMG/M metagenome (GOLD analysis project Ga0190303, IMG submission 161672) | Hydrothermal vent sediment bacterial communities from Southern Trench, Guaymas Basin, Mexico - 4870-07-0-1_MG | ecosystem: Environmental > Aquatic > Marine > Hydrothermal vents > Sediment ... | reverse complement strand
CCCGACAGTTGGCCACACCGGCATTCATCTGGCGCATAGCGGCTGGCAGGCGTTTCTTAAGGTTTGCCAGCTTGCGCCGTTCCTCGACCACATTGATGGAAACGGGGGTTTCCACCGTGCGGAACTGGGTGTGAAAACACCGATAGGGTTTTTTGTCTTTGTCATAACAAATATCGGGCGCTTCATAGGCTTGTTGCGAGCGGTGGATCGCATAGCCACGGGCGATATTGCCTTGGCTGGTGCTGATCCCTGCGCGAATGCTGCGGACCTCGTTTGAGGCGGTGTTGATGCACTGTTCCTGCGGGGTGGCGCAGGCAGCAAGGATTGCGAGGGCAGGGAGGAGGGCGAAGTGTTTCATATCAGGGTGTTCCGTTTGGATGTGCGTCCGAGGCGGAGTGTTGGGGATTTGAGGGGGGATGTCAAATGTCCTGACCTGAGGCAAGGCGTTTTGTAAAAATGGCAGCGCCCGACCTAGGGGGGCATCGCGGCTGTGCTATGAAAGACTGACGCTGCGCAAACCACGGATGTTGTGTCTTTGTGGGCCGTCGCAAAAGCGCCCTCCTGGGGGAGGTCGGGCGCTGCCATTTTTACAAAATGACGGGGTGGTGAGGATATGAACTCTATCCGTCAGATAACGCAGCTTGAAGATCGGCGGTAACGTCCAAAACTCCACTAAGCTCCCAAATGTCATCCCTCAGAATGAATTTAGCGCTATTGGTGCTTTCAACATGGCTGGACCGTTCTTGAATGATTTCCCATGGAATAATCGCAGCTCGGACGATCGAGAAGTCTGGGTTAAACAATACACCAGCAAGAAAATCAAAGTTATGTCCATTTACATCTCGGATTGCAGAAAGTTGCCGTGAACCATTTTCTTGAGAAAGTCGCCTAGCTTTGATTTCGTATCTTATCTCTTGCTTATCAATAGCATCATGACCTTTCGTTGATTTAGGGGTTAACTCCCAGTCAAATGTTTCCGCAAAAAGAAATTCTGCAAAATCAGCAAGAGGGTTATTGTTGGATCGTAGAACGCCAGAGGCCTTTAGTTCTCGCATGATGGTTTCGTAGACACGGAGCAAACCCAATGCATTTCGTGCTGTCGTTGCGCGGTTATTGTGTGCCATCACCTTTTCCCCCACTTCCGCTTGCCGCCAGCCTTCCCCGCCGTTGACCGACCTCCAGCCGCACTTGCGGCTTCTACCGCGGATTGCCGTGCCATCGGGTCGTTCATTACGGTCAGCTCCACCGCTTCCAGACGACGCACTTCGTCGCGCAGGCGGGCCGCTTCCTCGAACTCTAGGTTCTCCGCAGCCTTGCGCATGTCCACCCGCATCGCTTCCAGATGGGTGGCCAGATTCTCGCCCAGCATCGGTTTATCCACGCCCGCCGTGATCCGCGCCGTGTCGGTGTCGCCGTCATAGAGCCCGGACAGCACGTCATCGACGTTTTTTTTCACCGTTTGCGGGGTGATGCCGTGTTCCAGATTGTAGGCAACTTGACGTTTTCGCCGCCGCTCGGTCTCGTCCATCGCGTGCTGCATTGATCCGGTGATCCGGTCAGCATACATAATCACGCGGCCATCAACATTACGGGCTGCGCGGCCAATGGTCTGCACCAGCGATGTTTTGGAACGCAAGAAGCCTTCTTTGTCCGCATCAAGGATAGCCACCAGCGCACATTCGGGGATATCCAGACCCTCGCGCAACAGGTTGATGCCGATCAGCACGTCAAAGGCGCCGAGCCGCAGATCGCGCAGGATTTCGATGCGCTCCAGCGTGTCGATGTCGCTGTGCATATAGCGCACGCGGATGCCCTGTTCGTGCATGTATTCGGTCAGGTCTTCGGCCATGCGTTTGGTCAGGGTGGTGACCAAAGTGCGCTGGCCTTTGGCGGCCACAATCCGCACCTCGTCGAGCAAATCATCGACCTGCATTTCAACGGGGCGGATTTCCAGCACCGGTTCCAGCAGGCCGGTGGGGCGGATCACTTGTTCAACGAACACGCCGCCCGATTGCTCCAGTTCCCAGTTTTGCGGGGTGGCGGATACGAACACGGATTGGCCGCGCATCGCGTCCCATTCCTCGAATTTTAGCGGGCGGTTGTCCATGCACGACGGCAGCCGGAAGCCGTGTTCGGACAGGGTGGATTTACGCCGGAAATCGCCTTTGTACATGCCACCGATTTGGGGGACCGAAACGTGGCTCTCGTCGGCAAACACAATCGCGTTGTCGGGGATGTATTCAAACAGGGTGGGGGGCGGCTCGCCGGTGTTGCGGCCAGTTAAGTAGCGGGAATAATTCTCGATACCGGCGCAAAAACCGGACGCTTCGAGCATTTCCAGATCGAAACGGCAGCGTTGCTCAAGGCGCTGGGCCTCGAGCAGTTTGCCCTCGGTCTTGAAATATTCCAGCCGGTGATGCAGCTCTTCCTTGATGTGTTTGATCGCTTGCAGCAGGGTCGGGCGCGGGGTGACGTAATGCGAATTGGCGTAAACGCGCACCTTGTCCAGCGTGGCGGTTTTGCTGCCGGTCAGGGTGTCAAATTCGGTGATACCTTCGAGTTCGTCACCAAAGAATGACAGCCGCCAGCCGCGATCCTCAAGGTGGCTGGGCCAGATTTCGAGCGAGTCGCCCCGCACGCGGAACGTGCCCCGCGCGAACGCGTTGTCCGAGCGTTTATACTGCTGCGCGATCAGCCCCTGCATCATTTCGCGCTGGTCGTAATGATCGCCGGTGATCAAATCCTGCGTCATCGCGGTGTAGGTTTCGGGCGAGCCGATGCCGTAAATGCACGACACCGAGGCGACGATGATGACGTCATCGCGTTCCAGCAACGAGCGGGTGGCGGAGTGGCGCATCCGGTCGATCTGCTCGTTGATGGCGCTGTCTTTTTCGATGAAAGTGTCGGTGCGGGCGACGTAGGCTTCGGGCTGGTAGTAGTCATAGAATGACACGAAATATTCGACGGAATTTTCAGGGAAAAAGCCTTTCATCTCGCCATATAATTGCGCGGCGAGGGTTTTGTTCGGAGCAAGGATGATCGCAGGGCGCTGGGTTTGTTCAATCACCTTGGCCATGGTGAAGGTCTTGCCGGTGCCGGTCGCCCCCAGCAACACCTGATTGCGCTCGCCCGAATTGATGCCCTCGCACAGTTCAGCAATCGCCGAGGGTTGATCGCCTGCGGGTTCAAACTCGGTGTGCATGATGAACCGTTTGCCGCCTTCTAGCTTTTGGCGGGGTTCGGGGGTGTTTTGGGTCATGGCAAATCCTCTGCCACCAGTTTCGTGCCCTTTTTGTTCTTGTGCAAGGGGCGTCAGAGAATTTTTGCCAAAGTTGCGGCGAATGCCTGTTTTTCCGGCCCCGAAAGCCCATCAAGCAACCAGCTGTTGACTTCGGCCACGATGGAAAACAATTGCGGCCCGATTTGGTGGCCTTTTGCGGTCAGGAATATGCGGTGACTGCGCCGCGACGTCGGATCGGGGCGGCGCTCGACAAGGTCTAATGCCGCGAGAGCGTCGATGCTGCGGGTTGTGCCATGCGCGGGGATCGCTGTTTTCTTGCCCAGCTCGGATTGGGTTTGGCCTTCAAGTTCAAGTAGCATCATCAGGATTGCAAATTCAGACAGGCCGAGGTCCAGCGGCGAAAGACGCGTGTTCATTTCGGCATTCAGTTTACGGGTCAGCATGTTCAGCATTCTGCCAACACTGGTCAGTCGGGTTGTCTTTGCGTCTGTGGTCATGCGGGCAACATAGGGTATCTTTTAACTATTGCAAAGATTGCATTTGCAATAGTTGTGATTGCAATATAATGGTAATGTCAAGCAACTGAAAGGACGTCAGATGAAACGCTATCATCCAGTATTAGTGACATTGCATTGGTTGTTGGCCGCGATGGTGATCGGCGGACTTGTGATGGGCGGGCAGGTGTTGGCCAAAACGCCCAATTCTGATCCAGCCAAATTGTTTAGCCTGAAAATGCACATGTCGATTGGCATCATCATTCTGGTGTTGATGATCGCGCGATTGCTGATCCGGTTCGCCACCAAAAAGCCGCCGCATGCCGATATTGGCAATGATCTGTTGAACACGGGCGCGACCTACGCGCATTATCTGCTGTATGGTGTTGTGATTGCCATGGGGGCCAGCGGTCTGGCGATAGCCAATGCGGCGGGTCTGCCGGCGATTGTGTTTTTTGACTCGGGCGAGGCTTTGCCTGCGGATTTCAATAATATCGCGCCACGGGCCGCACACGGTATTTTGGCGCTGGTGTTGAAACTGGTGATTGCGGGCCATGTTCTGGCGGCGCTGTATCATCAATATGTGCGCAAGGATTCCCTGTTTTCACGCATGTGGTACGGGGAACGCTAAGATGCGTAAATTCGTTGAATTTCTGCATGAAATCGGCACCATCATGTATGTCGGCGGAATTCTGTCGCATATCGTGATCGGGGCTGCGGTTGGCCATCCTGATGCCTCAACCGCGTTTCATGTCTATCAGTACAAGGAAATCAGCGCCTACATCCTGATCTTGCCGGGGCTGGGGATTAAGGTGCTGGCTGATCTGGTGCTGTATTTCGGCTATAATGTGCGGGAAAACTGGCTGAAGGTAAAGCTGGCGATGGCCGCGTTTTTAACGATCAACGCCTTTGTGTTCCTTGTGCCGATGATGCCGGAATTGCTGCGACTGGCCAAAGAGTCGCTGCCTGCCGGTGTGGTGAGTGCCGAATTCATCGCCCGCGAGCACACCGAAGCGTTGATCGGGATGTCGAATGTTATCCCGCTGGTGCTGGAGATTTTGATGGGCGCGTTCCGGCCAAAACTGTTTGGTGAGCGGCGTACCTTAACAAACGATTAAAACTTAAAGACGAATTTTATGAATATATACAACTTAAAAGGTATATTTTTGTTGCGTCGTCGAAAAACTATGCTTAACGTGACAGGGCAAGCAGAAGAATTGATTGTCGATCAGGCGCACCACCCACCCCACCCCTCTCTCCCTGGCACCTGATCGGCAATCGCTTGCCTCCCCCCTTTAAATACCCAGTCACACGCATTCGATGCAATGCAGGCTTGCGCAACCGGCCCACATTCGGGATAAACACGGCAAAGACCTATATCGGTCCAATATCGGAGAGACATCATGCTTGCCCGGATTTACCAGCCTTCAAGAAACGCCATGCAATCGGGCGTTGGCAAAACCCGCCAATGGGTGTTGGAGTTTGCCCCCGAATCGGCACGCACGGTTGATCCGTTGATGGGCTGGATCAGCTCTAGCGATATGGATTCGCAGGTTCGCCTGAAGTTCGACAGCGTCGAGGCGGCGATTGAATACGCTAAACACCACGGCATTGACGCGCAAGTTACACAACCGCACAAACGCAAGCCGGTGATCCGTCAGGGTGGCTATGGCGAGAACTTTGCCACCAACCGGCGCGGATCATGGACGCACTAGGGCTTGATCCCGCCACCTAGGTTAGGCAATAACACCCATAACGGTCCCATAGCTCAACTGGATAGAGCACCTGCCTTCTAAGCAGGGGGTTTCAGGTTCGAGTCCTGATGGGATCACCATAGCTGCAAGACAAGGCAAAGAATGAACACCCCTCCCATTCGTATAAACCGCAAACGGCATCTGGCCGTCAGCGTGCTGCTGTTGGCCACTATGCTGGTTGTGCAGGAATATTCCGGGTTGGATATGCGTATCCAACAACTGTTTTACAGCGCCGACGGGTGGATGGTGGATTATGACGGGTGGATGGTGGATTATAGTGAACCTGTTCTAAGGTTTTTCATTTATAGGCTACCGAGGACAGTGCTGATTACGTACTGCGCTGTTGTTTTGCTTTTGTTGGTGTTGTCGCTTTGGGTAAAACGATTGGCGCGGTTCAGGACGCGGGGCAATGTTTTCATTGTGCTGTGTCTGTTGCTGGTTCCGGCGTTCATCAGCGCGGGCAAGCAGGAAACCCATGCCCATTGTCCGCATCAGTATCAGGAATTTGGCGGCCCCATTCCCTATGTTACGTTGCTGGAAACCAACAAAACACCGCATGATGGGCGCTGCTTTCCAGCAGGGCATGCGTCGGGCGGATTTGCTTTGCTGCTGTTTGTGATGATCGCAACCACGCGTCGGCGGCAAGTGGTGGCACTTGCAGGGGCGATGGCGCTGGGCTGGAGTATGGGCGGTTACCAGATGCTGAACGGGCGGCATTTTCTAAGCCACACGCTGGCCACGATATTGATCGCGTGGATCATTATCCTGATCGTTCATCTGCTGTTGTTTGGTAATCGGCCTATTCCGGCTGAAACCCGTGAATAAGGTGGCGCAAGCCCAATAGGCCGCCCGCCGCGATTGCTGCCAGTGTGACGGGGGCGGAATAGGCCAGTGTTGAAAACGCCGATATCCCCTGGCCGACAGAACAGCCAATAGCCGTGACGCCGCCGATGCCCATCAATGCGGCACCGCCCACTTGGCGCCCCAGTTCGCGCGGGTCTTCGCAGGCTTCCCAGCGGAAATCGCGTTTGATTGAGGAGCCGATAAAGGCACCCAGTATCACGCCGCCGACCGATCCGACCGAAAACACCAGCCCGCCCGCCGAAGAGGTCATCAGCCAGATCAGGGTGCGGCCCAGCGGGGCGGTGAAGGTGTAGCTTTCGACCAGCCCTTCGCCAAAGCTTTCGGAATATAGTGTCGAGGTGCCCCAAAACCCGAAGGTGATGGCGGCCCCGACAGCAAAGGCCCAGAAGATTTGCTCGGGCTGTTGACGCAACCGTTCATAGGACAGCGCCCAGAGGATCAGCACGGTGGCAAAGGCAACCGCGATAGCAAAAGGGGCGATGCCCGTGGCGGTGCCCAGCAAATGGGCGATGGAGTTCAGTCCTTCGGAGGGCTCTTCCGGCAGCAAGGCAAGACGCGGGGCGGCAAGCGGGCCGTTCAGGGTGATAAAGCTGAAAATTGCCATCACCACCAGCACCACCAGCGCGCGTAAATCGCCGCCGCCAAACCGTGTCAGGGCGGAATAGCCACAATTGCCCGCCATCGCCATGCCATAACCAAACACCAGCCCGCCGATTATACTGGCCCAGGGATTCCATTTTATCTGGTGGTAAAATGACAGGGAGAAGTCAAAGACACCAACTGCCTCTAGGGTAAAGGCGCCAATGATCGCGGTGCCAAGCGCGATACCCCACATACGCAGGCGGGTCTGATCCTCGCCGTAAACCGCAGTTTCAAGCGCCGCGAGTGAGCAAAAATGCCCCATCCGGCCAGCCAACCCCAGTATGATACCGCCAAACAACCCGACAAGGGCCGCCAGCGCACCAAATGGCAGCATATCCATAATTATTCTCCCACCTGCCGATTTTCTCGGTCTGTTGTGGGGACCATATTATTTGTGCGCAGATATGGTTCAAGGGAAAAATTGCGTTAAACGCTTATCAAGCCCTGTCAGGGCTTTCTTCGCGCCAGATTGTGGCGCGTTGTTTAGGGTAAAAGCTGCCAAGCTTGATCAGCGGTGGCTTATGTCTGATCGACACCGCAGAACATGGTATAGACAAGGTCGATCGCTTGGCGTGCCTTGGTGTCACCAAGGGTGTAGTAGATCGTTTTGCCTTCGCGGCGGTATTTTACCAGACCTTCGAGCCGTAAGCGGGCCAGTTGTTGGCTCACCGATGCTTGTCGTGATGACAGCAGCTTTTCCAGCTCGGTCACGGTTTTTTCGCCGGAACTTAGATGGCACAGGATCATCAGCCGTCCCTCATGGCCCAATGCCTTGAGGAAGGACGATGCCTCGGTTGCGCGGCCGCCCAACTCGTCGGTGTTAACGCCGACATCGTCTTTGGCCATATTACCAAGACCGTTTAATGTGGCTTCCATTTGGAATGCTCCTTACTACTCATATATTCTTGTTTATCGTTATTTTGCTTGCGTGTCATGCGCCTGGATCCTTTTGCAGATCCTCGGGCAGTTGTTTTATCATTGTCTCGACGAACCACCAGAAAAACTCATCGCTTTGATACCCCTCGATGCGCCCCACTTCCTGACCGTCATTCAGCAGGATAAAGGTCGGCGTATAGATCGGCGGGGACTTCAGGGTGATGCCGTCTTCCAGCGGGTCGCGGATCATCACTTTTACGAGAGGGGCTATCCGTCCCTCGGCGGTTTTCGGGTAAATCGGCCCGATCTCGGCTTTCCAGCGGTCACACCACGGGCAGCCCAACTCCTCGACCATCATCAGGCGGACGTCGGCATTCACCGACCCGATGCTTAGAAAAACCCCAAGCAATCCTGTAAAAATGATCTGTGTGAGACGCCTCATAAACTGTGTCCTTGCGTAAACATAGATACATAGTAATATGTTTTGATCAAAGGGACAAGGTTGGAGACGATATGTTTGACGCAACGTTTGGCGGGGCACTGCTGCAAGGGTTCATCGCGTTCTTCTCGCCTTGTGTGCTGCCGATGGTACCATTTTACTTTAGTTATATGGCCGGAATTTCAATGTCCGAGCTGCAGAATGATGACAGCATTGCCCCCGGTGCCGCCCGCCGATTGGTGATTTCGGCGCTGTTTTTCGCGCTGGGCGTGACCACGATATTCATTCTTTTGGGCATGGGGGCGACTGCGGCAGGGCAATCTGTGCGAATCTGGAAAACCGAGCTGACCTACGCGGCGGCGGCGATCATTTTCGTGTTTGGCTTGCATTTTCTGGGTGTTTTGCGTGTCCCGTTCCTGTATCGCGAGGCGAAATTCGAGAGCAAAGGTGATCCATCGACCATCGTCGGGGCCTATGTGATGGGGCTTGCGTTTGGATTCGGCTGGTCGGCCTGTGTTGGGCCGATGTTGGCCAGCATCCTGTTTATTGCCTCGATGAAGGAAACGGTTATGGAAGGCGGCCTGCTGTTGATGACGTTCGGATTGGCCATGACCTCGCCCTTTGTTTTGGCATCGTTCTTTGCCAAGCCATTCCTGCGCTGGATGTCGCGCAACCGTAAATATCTGGCCTATGTCGAAAAAGTGATGGGGGCGATGTTGATCCTGTTTGCTATTTTGATGGTGACCAATACCCTGAATGTGATCGCCAATTTTATGATCGAGATGTTCCCGTGGTTCCAGAGCATCGGCTAACCGAAAAAGGATACACCATGCGTATAATCGGATTTGTCTTTGCTGCCTTGCTGGCGATTGCCGTGCCTGCCAGCGCTGTTGAAATGGGCGACGACGGGTTGCACAAACCGACGTGGCTGGAAGATACCTTTCTGGATGTGCGCGAGGACCTGGCCGAAGCCGAGGCGCAAGGCAAGCGCCTGCTGATCATCTGGGAGCAACGCGGCTGCATCTATTGCAACAAGATGCACAACGAGATTTTCCCCGATCCGGCAATTGACGCGCTAATCCGCGAGAAATTCTATGTGGTGCAGATGAACCTGTTTGGCGATGTCGAAGTCACCGATCTGGATGGCACAGTGATGTCGGAACGCGATATGGCGGGGCGCTGGGGGGTTATCTTTACCCCCACCATGATGTTCATGCGTGACGGCGAAGCAGGGCAGGTTATGGGCACCGAATTCGCCGCTGCCACAATGCCCGGGGCCTTTGGCAAATATACCACCCGCCACCTGATGGAATGGATCGTGCAAAAGGGGTATGACGGAGACGAGCCGTTCCAGAAATACCATGCGCGGATGTTGAAAGAAGAGGGTGTGATCCAGTAATCATGGGTCAGCGCATCTTTCTTAAGTTGTAATATATCCTTCATTTATTGAGGGTTGCGGGTAATTTTCGCAAAGATACATTCACAAATATATATTTATTGTTGCGTGGGTGCGACAAACTGTCTAACCTTAGAGGTTCGGAGGACAGAATCTAATGGGAGGAATTATAATGAAGCCAGCTATTTTAGGCATGGCGGCCTTGTTCGCAGCAACGACTGCATTGTCTGCAGCCGAAGTTGCGCCAGGTGATGTCGTGTTTGATGAGGGCGCAGTTGCTGCGTCGGTTACTGGTGTTGCCGGTGATCCTGTGAATGGCCGAATGGTCGTATCCAGCAAAAAACACGGCAACTGTATTGCATGCCATACAAACGATGAAATGCCTGATGTTGGATTTCAGGGCAGCATTGGCCCAAATCTGGCGGGTGTTGCGGACCGTTATACCGAGGCGCAAATCCGCGGTATTCTGGTGAACGCCGACGTCACATTCGAGGACTCGTTCATGCCATCATTCTACCGTGTTGATGGATTTATTAGGCCTGGCAAACGCTACACGGGCAAAGAGGCTGACGAAACATTCGCACCTTTGCTTGCTGCACAAGAACTTGAAGATGTGCTCGCATATCTGATGACACTCAAATAATGAAAACGAGGAGAACTCACATGGAATTGACGAGACGTAATGCTCTGGCCATCGGTGCCGGCGCGTTCGCCGCGACGATCCTGCCATTTCAGGCGTTTGCCGCTGCAGACGAGGCCATCGCGGCCTTTACTGGTGGTGCCGACGTTGGTGAAGGCGGTATCACGCTGACAAGCCCCGAAATTGCGGAAAACGGTAACACTGTGCCGATTTCTGTTGACGCACCTGGTGCGGTTTCGATCGTTTTGCTGGCTGCAGGTAACCCTGACCCGGCTGTTGCAACAGCAAACTTTGGCCCGCTTGCCGCAGCACAATCGGTTGCCATGCGCATCCGTCTGGCTGGTTCGCAAGACATCGTTGCTGTAGCGAAAATGGCTGATGGCAGCTTCGTGAAAACATCGAACGCGATCAAAGTTACAATCGGCGGCTGCGGCGGCTAATTTAAGGAGATAACAACATGGCATCTGGTGTAAAACCCCGTGTTAAAGTGCCCAAGACAGCAGCCGCTGGCTCGAGCATCACAATCAAAACCCTGATCAGCCACAAAATGGAATCAGGCCGTCGTAAAGACAAAGCCGGCGAACTCATCCCGCGTTCGATCATTAACCGCTTCACAGCTGAGTTTAATGGCCAAAGCGTGATCGAGGTGATGATGGAGCCGTCGATTTCGACCAATCCGTTCTTTGAATTCGAAGCAACAGTTCCGGAAGCGGGCGAGTTTAAGTTCACTTGGTATGACGATGATGGCGATGTCTATGAAGCCGTCAAACCCGTCGCAATGGCCTAAGCGAATTTATCCACGTTAGGGAGGAGACATAATAATGAAAAACTATTCGCTAAAAAGCAGCCTTGGTATGGCGGCCCTTATGGCAACCATGACCCTTGGAACCGGTTCGGCGTTTGCTGGCACCGATCTGGACAAATCGCTGGTGATCAACGGGGAAACAGCAATTGTGACCCGTGCGCCTGCACCTGCGCATCTGGAGGGGGCCGTGAGTGAGATCTTTTCCGGCTGGATTTTCCGCAAGGATGAAACCCAGGAAGCCCAGATGGACGACTTTGACAATCCTGGCATGATCTTTGTCGATATTGCCATGGATGCCTGGAACAAAGTGGAGGGCACCGAGGGTAAATCCTGTGCGTCCTGTCACGGCGATGTTGAAGAAAGCATGGCTGGCGTTAAGGCAACATATCCAAAATGGCGCGAGGATGCCAATGCGGTTCGTTCCATTGATATGGAGATCAACAACTGCCGCACAACCCGTATGGGTGCCGAGGAATGGAGCCTGACCAAGGGCAAAATGACTGCAATGAATGCGCTGATCACTCTGCAATCGCGTGGCATGCCGGTAAACGTTGCTATCGATGGTCCTGCACAGTCAATGTGGGAGCGTGGTAAGGAAATGTACTACACCAGAACCGGCCAGTTGGAGATGTCCTGTGCCAATTGTCACGAGGACAACTATGACGAGTATATTCGTGCCGATCACCTGTCTCAGGGCCAGATCAACGGCTTTCCGGTTTACCGTCTGAAAAACGCCAAGCTGAATTCGGTTCATGCGCGTTTCAAAGGCTGCGTTCGTGATACACGCGCCAAGACGTACAAACCCGGCAGCGAGGATTTCCTTGCGCTTGAGCTGTATGTCGCATCGCGCGGCAACGGTTTGTCGGTCGAAGGGCCATCAATCCGGAACTAAGATACCAAAAGCGCCCCGCCAATGTGTGGGGCGCTTTTTTATTTGTTTGTCCATTTATTAAATTCTGGGTGAGGGGGCTTTTGCCGCCTGACCTTTTGTGACTATGAACCAAGGAGAATACCATGATTTCGCGCCGCGATTTTTTGCAAGCCACAGTCGCCGCTTCGGCCATTTACGGCGCCTCGGGCGTTGGAAACTGGGCCAAACTTGCGGCGCAACAGGCGTTGACCCAAGACCAGCTGCTGGATTTTGATACGTTTGGCAATATCACCCTGATCCATATTTGCGACATCCACGGCCAGATGAAACCGGTCTATTTCCGCGAGCCTGAAATCAATCTGGGCATTGGTGCTGTGAACGGCATGCCGCCGCATGTCACCGGCGCCGATTTCCTGAAAATGTTCAATCTGACGCCGGGCACGCCCGAGGCCTATGCGCTGTCCTACACCGATTTTGAATCGCTGGCCAAAGGATATGGGCGCATGGGTGGTCTGGACCGGATGGCGACGATCATCAAATCGATCCGTTCTGCGCGCCCTGACGCGCTGTTGCTGGATGCCGGTGATACGTGGCATGGTTCTTACACCTGTCTGAAGACCGATGCGCAGGACATGGTCAACGTGATGAACCTGATGAAACCCGACGCGATGACCTCGCATTGGGAATACACGCTGGGCGTGGATCGGGTGAACGAAATCGTTGAAACACTGGATTTCCCGTTTCTGGGGGCCAATGTGTTTGACAATGAATGGGACGAGCCGGCGCTGGAGCCTTACAAATTCTTTGAGCGTGGTGGCGCGAAAATCGCCGTTATCGGTCAGGCATTTCCTTATATGCCAATTGCCAATCCGGGCTGGATGTTCCCGGGTCTTTCATTCGGGGTGCGCGAGGAACGGATGCGCGAAGTCGTCGCCGAAGTCCGTGCCGCTGGCGCTGATCTGGTGGTGCTGTTGTCGCACAACGGCTTTGATGTGGATCGCCAACTGGCGGCCAAGGTCGATGGCATCGACGTGATCCTGACCGGCCACACCCATGACGCGCTGCCTGAACCGGTGCTGGTCAATAAAACCATGCTGATCGCATCGGGATCGAACGGTAAATTTGTATCGCGCGTTGATTTGGACGTGCGTGATGGCCAGTTGATGGGCTTTCGTCACAAGTTGATCCCCGTCTTTTCGGACGTGATCGAGGGTGATGCGGAAGTCGCCGCCGCGATTGATGCGGAACGTGCGCCCTACATTGACGAAATGAGCGAGGTGATCGGCCACACCGACAGCCTGCTATACCGTCGTGGTAATTTCAACGGCACATGGGATGATCTGATCTGTAACGCGCTGATTGAAGAGCGCGAGGCCGATATCGCGCTTAGCCCCGGCTTCCGCTGGGGTCCAAGCCTGCTGCCGGGCGATCCGATCACCCGCGAGAATATCTACAACGCCACCGCGATGACCTATCCGAATGCGTATCGTTCGGAAATGACCGGCGAAACCATCAAGACCATTCTTGAGGATGTCGCCGACAACCTGTTCAACCCTGACCCTTACTATCAACAGGGCGGTGACATGGTGCGGGTTGGCGGCATGGGCTATCATATTGATGTGTCCAAACCGCAAGGCGAGCGCCTGACCAACATGACCATTCTGAAAACCGGCGAAGCGGTTGATCCGGCTAAAACCTATGTGGTTGCGGGCTGGGCATCGGTACGCGAAGGCACGGAAGGTCCGGAAATCTGGGATGTGGTTGAAAGCTATGTCAAACGCCAAGGCACCATCCAGCTGGATCCGAATACATCTGTTAAAGTGACGGGAGCGTAACGAAAGCGACGCCACTTGCAACAATAATAAAGAGGTTTTCGAACAAGCTGCTCTACTTGCAAACGGGAGGGGGCTGAGTGACAAAAGAGACTGACCATAAGACAACGCGGCGTGGATTTCTCACGTCCGGTATTGCCGTTGGTGGTGCTGTTGTTGCGGGTCAGTCTGCTGTTGCCGGCGAGGCGGAAATCACCCAAATGCAGCCGTGGCGGCGTGATCTGGGCGATCCGGTTGATAACGCGCCCTACGGCATGCCCTCGGAATATGAGGCCGATGTGCTGCGTCGGCCGGTTGCTTGGCTGACGCCGGATGCGACCACCGCGATCAATTTCACCCCGTTGCACCAGCTGGATGGCACCATCACCCCGAATGGTCTGTGTTTCGAGCGCCACCATGGCGGGGCAGCCCAAGTTGATCCTGCAAAATACCGCTTGATGATCAATGGCTTGGTGGATCGCCCGCTGGTGTTTACCTTGCAAGACCTGCTGCGGTTCCCGCGCGAAAACCGCACCTATTTTCTGGAATGCGCTGCGAATTCCGGCATGGAATGGCGCGGGGCGCAGATGGACGGGGTGCAGTTTACCCACGGGATGATCCACAACGTCGAATATACCGGCGTGCCCTTGCGCTATTTGCTGGAGGAAGCGGGGGTTCAAACGGCGGGTAAATGGCTGCTGGCTGAGGGCGGCGATGCTTCCGCCATGAGCCGCTCGATCCCGATGGAAAAGGCGCTGGATGATTGTCTGATTGCGTTCAAAATGAACGGTGAGGCGTTACGGGCCGAGCAGGGTTATCCTGTGCGGCTGGTGGTGCCCGGCTGGGAAGGCAACATGTGGGTGAAATGGCTGCGCCGTCTGGAAGTGGGCGATATGCCATGGCACCACCGCGAGGAGGTCAGCAAGTATTCCGACCTGATGGCGGACGGGCGCACGCGGCGCTTTACCTGGGAAATGGATGCCAAATCGGTGATCACCACACCGAGCCCAGAAGCGCCGGTGGGGCATGGCAAAGGGCCGATGGTTTTGTCGGGGCTGGCGTGGTCGGGGCGCGGCAGCATTCCACGGGTGGATGTGACGCTGGATGGCGGTGTGAACTGGCACAAGGCGCGGCTGTCGGGCCCCCAGCTGGATAAATCCATGCGGCGGTTTTATTTTGATTTCAATTGGGATGGCACACCGTTGTTGTTGCAAAGCCGTGCACATGACAGCACCGGATATGTGCAACCCACCAAAGATGCGCTGCGCAGCTTGCGCGGCCTTAATTCAAACTACCATAACAACGGTATTCAAACGTGGCATCTGGGCGATGACGGGAGGGTTCAGAATGTTGAAATCTCTTAGTCTGATTGTGGCTGTGTTGGCCGGCATGCCATTGGCCGCCGAGCCAATGGGCTTGGGCCGAGACGCTATGCCTGACGAGATCGCCGCGTGGGACATAGACGTGCGCCCCGACGGGTTGGGCCTGCCTGCGGGCAGTGGGAGCGTGGCGTTTGGCGAAGAGGTGTTCGTTGAAAGTTGTGCGACCTGCCACGGGGATTTTGCCGAAGGAGTCGGGCGCTATCCGGCATTAGCGGGCGGGATTGGCACCTTGCAAGACGAGCGCCCCACGCGCACGGTTGGATCATTTTACCCTTACCTTTCAACGGTTTGGGATTTTATCAATCGCGCGATGACGGTGGGTTACGGACCCGAGTTGTCTGACGACGAGATTTACGCCGTCACCGCCTATCTGCTTTATTCCAACGATCTGGTCGGGGATGATTTCGTGCTGAGCCGTGAGAATTTCACCAGCATCCACCTGCCCAATGAAGATGGATTTTATATGGACAACCGAGCACAGGTCGAACTGCCACGGTTTCGCCATCACGCCTGCATGTCCGATTGTAAATCAAGTGTGGAAATCACCATGACAGTTGAAAATCTGGGGGAATGACATGAAGCATTTGAAGCACATTATTTTGAGCGCGATAATCGCTTGTTTTGCTCAAGTAGCCACGGCTGATCACGCCGATGGCGATGCAAAACGTGGCGAGACGGTTTTCAAGAAATGCCGCAGTTGTCACAAGGTCGGGGACGGGGCGCGCAACCGTGTCGGGCCGCAATTGAACCTGTTGTTCCAGCGTGCTGCCGGATCGGTCGAGGGGTTCAAATACTCGGCCTCAATGCTGCGGGCCGGGGCGGATGGGCTGGTTTGGGACCACGCCTCGCTGGATACCTATCTGGAAAACCCCAAATCGCTGATTTCCAAAACGCGGATGAATTTTCGCGGCCTGAAAGATGAGCAGGACCGCGCCGATGTGATGGCTTATTTGCGCCAGTTCTCGGATGATCCGTCCAATATCCCCGAAGCATCGCCAACCACCGAGGCCACAGACCACAGTGTGGACCCCGAGATTTTGGCACTGCAAGGCGATCCTGAATATGGCGAATACCTGTCCAGTGAGTGTGTGAGTTGTCACCAGATCGACGGGGCTGACACTGGCATCCCGTCGATCACCAACTGGCCTATCGAGGATTTCGTGATCGCCATGCACGCCTACAAAGACAAAAAACGCGTTCATCCGGTAATGCAGATGATGGCGGGCCGTCTATCGGCCGAAGAGATTGCGGGTCTGGCCGCATATTTTGAGAACGTGGGAGAATGATCCAGACGCATAAACCCCACTTGAATTCCATACGTTAGGGAGGACACCAAATGAAACTAAACAGACGTAACTTTATCGGGTCAGCCGCCGCTGTATCAGCGACGCTTTCGGCCCCGATGGTAATGGGGGCGGCCCACGGCAAGCCCAAAGTCGTCGTGATTGGCGGCGGGGCAGGCGGTGCAACCGTTGCGCGCTATCTGGCCAAGGACAGCAAGGGTATGATTGATGTGACGCTGGTTGAACCCACGCGCACCTATTACACCTGTTTCTTCTCGAACCTTTATATCGGTGGCTTCCGCGAGTTTGCCTCGATCGGGCACACCTACGGTAAACTGGCCGCTGATTATGGCATCAACGTGATCCATGACTGGGCCATTGGTGTGGACCGCGATGCCAAAACGGTAACGCTGGCCGGTGGTGGCACATTGCCATACGACCGTCTGGTTTTAAGCCCTGGCATTGATTTCAAGGAGGGTGCCGTGCCCGGTTGGGACGTGACCGCCCAGCAAAAGATGCCGCATGCCTATAAGGCAGGATCGCAAACCCAACTGCTAAAGGCGCAGCTTGAGGCGATGCCACAGGGCGGCACCTATTGCATGGTCGCGCCGCCCAATCCGTTTCGCTGCCCCCCTGGGCCGTATGAGCGGATTTCAATGGTGGCGCATCATCTGAAAGCCAACAATGCAACGGCGAAAATCCTGATTTTGGATCCCAAGCCGAAATTTTCCAAACAGGGGCTGTTTCAGGAAGGCTGGTCCAACCATTATGACGGGATGATCGAATGGGTCGGCCCTGATTTTGGCGGTGACAAGGTCGAAGTGCGTCCCGACGCGATGGAAGTCGTGATCGACGGCGAAGTGACCAAGGTTGACGTTTGTAACGTCATTCCGGCGATGAAAGCGGGCAGGATCGCCGAGATTGCCGGCGTTACCAACGAGGCTGGCTGGGCACCCGTGCATGCGGCGACAATGGCGACCAAAGCGGATGAAAACATCCACGTTCTGGGCGATTCAAGCCATCAGGGTGACATGCCGAAATCCGGTTTTGCCGCTAACTCGCAAGCCAAAGTGGCGGCGATGGCCATTCGCGGTGCGTTGACCGGGTCCAAAGTGTTCCCTGCCAAATTCACCAACACCTGCTGGTCGCTGATTGATACCGACGATGGTATCAAGGTTGGCGCGTCTTACGAGGCAACAGACGAGAAGATTGCCAAAACAGACGGGTTCATCAGTAAAACAGGCGAGGATGCAGCCCTGCGCAAGGCAACGTATGAAGAAAGCGTTGGCTGGTATGACGGGATTACAGCAGACATGTTTGGCTAAGTGTGTGAATTAAATTTCACGCGATATGCACTAAGTGATAAGGGTCGCGGCAGGAAACTGGCGCGGCCTAAATTCGTTGTGATGTCAGTGAAACCCGTCATTTTAAGCGTATTCGGTGACCCGATGATATCCATCGGAAAACAAAACTACTATTCCGGAATAGTGGAAATGAAACCCAGCTAAATTACTGCTCTATATCAGGTGGTTGCGTGAAAAGTGGCAGGTTTACTTCAGCAAAATCAGCCCACAAAAACATGTGATCAAAGACAGGTCCGATACTTTTTCAAGGTTGCTTTGTATTACCCGTCGAACTGGCAGAACAGTTTATAAACCAGATCAATCATCTGGCGCGCCTTATTATCGGCCAGCGCGTAAAACATCACCTTGCCATCACGGCGGCAACTGACCAGCCCTTCCAGACGCAAACGGGCCAATTGCTGGCTGACGGCGGCTTGCCGCGTGGACAACAGCTGTTCCAGCTCGGTCACGGATTTTTCACCGGATGACAGGTGGCACAGGATCATCAAACGCCCCTCATGGGACAGCGCCTTTAGAAAACTGGCGGCCGCCTGAGACTGGGTAATCATATCATTCGGATTAACCGGCACTTCGTCATCATTGTTATATGCACTTGCTGTAGGAGCCAAAATCACACCCTTATTTTATAAAATCCCTATTCGTATTCGCATATTAGCATGGCTTTTTACAAAAAGCGAGAATATCGCGCAGGTTAGCTAATTTTTACGCATCGGGGCACCGCCCTCGAATTTGTTTTCCTCGCTGTAATTACATGGTGCGTCCTGCATTTCCAGATGCAAACCCGTTCCGGCATAGGGGTGAGCGCGGGCCAGATCCTCGTCAAAGTCTATGCCAAGGCCCGGCGTGGTGGGGGGCAAAACATAGCCATCCTCCCATGTGATCGTGTGTTTGATCAGTGCCATATGGAACGTGCCGCCAGTCTGGATGGTTTCAATCATCAACAGGTTGGGGATGGACGCGCCAAAATGGATGTTGGCGGCCCATTCCACAGGGCCAGCATACAGGTGCGGGGCCATTTGCGCGTTGTAAACCTCGGCCATCGCCGCGATTTTCTTGCATTCCCATATGCCACCCGCGCGGCCCAAGGCGGGTTGCAGGATGGTGGCGGCACCGGCGCGCAGTACGGGGGCAAATTCGGCCTTGGTGGTCAGGCGTTCGCCCGTGGCGACAGGGATGGTGCAGGCGCTGGCGACCTTGGCCATTTGCCCCACATTATCGGGCGGCACGGGTTCCTCGAACCACAGCGGTTGGTAGGGTTCCAGCGCGCGGCCCAGCCGGATTGCGCCAGCGGTCGAAAACTGCCCGTGGGTGCCGATCAGCAGGTCGGCTTTATCACCGACGGCCTCGCGGATCGCCTTGCAAAACGCCACGGTGCGGGAGATGTCGGACATTGCAGGCATGTGACCGCCGCGGATGGTGTAGGGGCCGGCGGGGTCGAATTTAACTGCAGTAAAGCCCTGCGCGACCATTTCGGCAGCACATTCGGCGGCCATTTCCGGAGAGGTCCAGAAGCCATCTGTATCGTGGTGGGGTAGCGGGTAGAGGTAGGTGTAGGAGCGCAGGCGTTCATTCATCATCCCGCCCAGTAGCGCCCAAACGGGGCGTTCGCGGGCTTTGCCCAGAATGTCCCAACAGGCAATTTCAAGGCCGGAGAATGCGCCCATCACGGTCAGATCAGGGCGTTGGGTAAACCCGGATGAATAGGCGCGGCGGAACATCAATTCAATGTTTTCAGGGTTTTCACCCTGCATGTGGCGGGCGAATACGTCGTTGATCACCGCCTTCATTGCCTCGGGGCCCACCGATGATGCGTAACATTCGCCGTAGCCGGTGATGCCGCAAGCCGTGGTCAGTTTGGTGAATATCCAGTACCGCCCACCCCATCCGGGGGCTGGCGGGGCGACGATGAATATTTCTAGGTCTTGCAGCTTCATTTGAACAGGATCACGTTGCGCCGTGCAGCGCCCGTGCGGGTGTCGGCAATCGCCTCGTTGATCTGGTCCAGCGTATAGCGGCCCGACACCAGTTCATCCAGTTTCAAACGGCCCTGCTGATACAGATCGATCATCCACGGGATGTCGCGTTTCAGAACCACGTCACCCATTTTAGTGCCGATCATTGCTTGACCAGTGGCGGCGATGATCACCGGCTCGTAACTGGCCTTGTCGCCGGAATGGGGCATGCCGACCATCACCATTTTGCCGCCCGCCGCCAGATAGCGTGGCGCGGTTTCATAAGCTGAAATGGCCCCGACAGTGACGAAAACCGCGTCGGCCATTTTACCACCGGTGATTTTGCGCACTGCCCCCCATGGTTTTGGATTGCTGGCCAAAACCCCGTGCGTTGCGCCAAATTCCATTGCCGCATCCAGTTTATCCTCGAGCATATCCACCGCGATGATCTTGGACGCGCCAGCAATCCGCGCCCCTTGAATGGCGTTCAGCCCGACGCCGCCAGCCCCGATCACCACAGCCGTTTGACCAGGGCGCAGCCCAGCGGTGTTGACCACAGCGCCAACGCCGGTGATCACGCCGCAAGATAGCAAACAGGCGGCCTCCATCGGCATATCGGCGGGGATATGGGCCAACTGGCTGGGATCAACCACCACCTTTTCGGCGAACGCACCGCAAGCCAACGCCTGATCCACTGGGCCACCATCCGCCGTGGTGATTGGCCCGTCCATATTGATGGGGGTGGCGCAGGCAACAGGTTTGCCGCTGGCGCAAGGGATGCAATCACCACAGGCGCGGATCAGGGTGACGATGACAGTATCACCGACGCTATACCCTTTAACGCCCGCCCCAAGTGCCGTGATTTTGCCCGCCGCCTCGTGTCCGTAAACCGCAGGCAGGTTACCGCCCCAGCCGCCGTCCATAAAGGAAATGTCGGAGTGGCAGATCGCGCAGGCCTCTAGCGTGACTTCGGCCTCTCCGGCCTCGGGTGGGCGCAGGTTCACGGTTTCAATGGTGAGTGGCTGGCCGAATTCATGGGCAACGGCGGCGCGGATATTTGGCATGGTTTGACCCCTTTTGATCCCGACACAGTGCAAGGAGAAAGGGCGTCATGGCAAGGGATGATTGACCCTGCCGGCCTTGGTGGTTGATAGATAAATCCCGATACAGATGGCGCTCAGCCCCATCGACAGCAGGAACGGTGCGCCGGGCATATAGATCGGGGCATTGGCCGAGCTGAAATAGCTGAATGTCTGGGTCATCAGGATCGGTGACAGAATCATGCCGATGGACCCGACGCTGGCCAGCAAGCCCTGCAATTCACCCTGTTGGTTGTCATCCGCCGCCCGCGACATGATGGACAACAGGGCAGGGCCGGTGATCGCGCCCAAAGCGCTTAGTGGGGTCAGGGCCAGCATCAGCCAGCCGTTGGTTATCAGGGCCGTGACCCCAAAGGCGGTCATGTTCAGGACCAGCCCCAACAGAACCGTGCGGGCCTCGCCCAGTTTGGGATAATCAGGCGGATCAGTCCGGCCTGAACGATGACCATCGAGATGCTGAATGCAGCCAGTGAATAGCCCACCATCAACCCGTCCCATCCGAACCGTTCGCGGGTGAAATAGGCCCAGACCGAGGGGTAGACAAAAATCGCGATAGAATAGAGGAAATGGATTAGCAACAGCGCCCGCAGGCCGGGCAACCGGCCAATATGTTTGAACGCGCCAAGCGGGTTGGCGCGACGCATCTCGAACGGGCGGCGGATTTTATCGGTCACGGTTTCGGGCAGGATGAAATAGCCAAAGGTAAAGTTGGCAGCGGCGAGGGCGGCGGCGGCGTAAAAAGGGGCGCGGGGGCCGAAGGTGGACAACAGCCCGCCAATCAGCGGCCCCAGAACAAAGCCGACCCCGAAGGCAGCACTAACAAGGCCAAAGTTTTTCGCTTTGTCCTTGGCGGTGGAAATATCGGCGATATAGGCGGTGGCGGTGGATTGGGTGGCGGCGGTGATCCCGCCAACGATGCGCCCTGCCAGCAACAGCCAGATGGTGCCTGCCACGGCCATCACCAGATAATCCAGTGCCATGAAAAACAGCGATACCAGCAATACGCGGCGACGACCGAACCGGTCTGATAGGCTGCCGATGAATGGCGAGAACAGGAACTGCATCACCGCAAAACAGGCGGCCATGATGCCGCCCCACAAGGCAGCTGACGCCAGATCAACACCTTGTAGATCGCGGATCAGATCGGGCATCACCGGCATGATCAGCCCAATGCCCATCGCGTCGATCACAAGGGTGATCAGGATGAAAAGGATGGGCAGGCGGGTTTTCATTTTGTCAGGGTCCGTTTCGCGAATTCCTGACTGTTACGCAACTAAACCGATCAGTTCAATAACTGAGTGCTGCTTTGGCAAAACTGCGTGCTTGCAAAGGGGCATCGCCCAGTTGTGCGGCGGGGGTGAACAGGGTTTCGATGCCTATGTCGGGCCATGCATTGGCGGCCAGATCAGACAGCGGGGTACCTGTGGATTTCGCCTGTTGACACAGCTGTTTCACCGCGGCTTGTGCGTCGGGGCGAGGCATGGTTTTGGCCAATTCAAAGCTCAGCGCTTCGGCATAGATCAGGCCCAGGCCATCGTCGATATTGTGGCCCATTGTGTCGGTGTTGGGGGTGATGCTGTCGGCCAGATCACTGGCGGCAGACAGGGCACGGGCAGTTGCCGCACAGGTCTGGCCAATGGTCATCCATTCTATAAACCACGCGGCCCCGTCGCGTTGCTGACGATGCACCACCGCCCCTTGGATGGCGCTGTTAAGGGCTGTGGTTTGTCGGGCCAACGCGACCAGCAGGGACGGTAAAACCGGGTTGGATTTTTGCGGCATGGTGGACGATGAACCGCCCCCGCCCAAGCTGACCTCGTTGATGCCGGACTGGGTGAGCAGCAATAAATCCTCGCCCATTTTGCCCAGGCTGCCTGCCACCAACGTCATCCAGCCGGAAAATTCGGCAATGCTGTCACGGGTGCTGTGCCATGCGGCGGGGCTGTCCTCCAGCCCTAGCGAGGCGGCAAGTTTTGTGCGCAATTCCGCGCCATCGTTGAGCATCGAAAGCGTGCCCGCCGCGCCCGACAGGCTGACCCGCAACAGGCGTGGGCGCAGTTCATTTAGGCGCGTTAGGTGGGTGATTAACGGGGTGCCCCAACTGGCCACCGTCGCACCGAAGGTGGTTGGCGACGCGATTTGGCCATAGGTGCGGCCCGCCATTGGTAGATCAGCGTGGGTGTCGGCGAGGGTGCCGAGCGCTTTGATGATACGCTTCAGGCGACCCTCAAATATCGTGACCACCTGCTTTAGGCGCAACACCAGTCCGGTGTCGATAATGTCTTGCGATGTCGCGCCCCAGTGGAAATATTGCGCGTGTTCCGGCGCGTCTGTTGCGGCGTGGAACGCCTTGACCAAGGCGGGGACGACGACGGCATTTATACCCGTTTCAGCCGATAATCCGGCAGGGTCAATCTGCACCTCCAACGTGGCGCGTTTGATGAATGCTCCCGCTTCAGCGGGGATGATGCCAAGCTCGCCTTGCGTTTGTGCCAGCGCCCCTTCAACCAGCAGCATGGCGCGCACTTCAGCGCTGTCGGTGAACAGGCGGGCGACCTCGTCATCGCCAAACAACCCGCGAAACATGGCGCTATCAAAGGGGGTGACGGCCATCTACGTGCCCCCCAGCCCAAGGATGGCACGGGCCTGTTTTGGCGTGGCCACGGGGCGGTTATATTTGGTGCACAGGTCAGCGGCACGGGCAACCAAGGCGGCGTTGGACGGGGCCAGCGTGTTGCGGTCAATGCGCATGTTATCCTCAAGCCCGGTGCGGGTGTGGCCACCTGCGGCAATGGCCCATTCGTTGACCACGATTTGCCCCGCGCCCACACCGGCACCACACCACTGGGAGTCGGGGGCAAGGCGGTTTAGGGTGGCGATGTAGAAGTCAAAGACGCGTTTATCTACCGGCATGGCGTTCTTTACGCCCATGACGAATTGCACATAGAGCGGGCCATTCAGTCGACCATCGGCTTGCATTTTCACCGCTTGAAAGATGTGGCTTAGATCGAAGGCTTCGATCTCGGGTTTGATGCCGTATTTCAGCATCTCGGACGCCAGCCAATCGACCAGATCGGGCTGGTTTTCATAGACCCGTGTGGGGAAGTTGTTCGATCCGACCGACAGCGACGCCATGTCGGGGCGCAAGGGCAACATGCCGCCGCGCTCAACACCCGCACCAGAGCGCCCGCCAGTGGAAAGCTGCACGATCATATCGGGGCAATGGGCACGGATGCCCGCCATCAACGCGGCAAAGCGGTCGGGGTCGGACGTGGGCGTGCCATCGTCATTACGCACATGGCAATGGGCGATGCTGGCCCCCGCCTGATACGCGGCATGGGTGCTTTCGATCTGCTCGGCCACAGTAATCGGCACCGCCGGATTGTTGGATTTTTGCGGCACCGAACCGGTGATCGCAACGCAGATGATGCATGGGTTTGGCATGGGTTAAATATCCAGAAACACGGTTTCGCCTGTGCCCTGAATATGGATGTCAAAGCGGTATGTCACGCCTTTGCTATCCTCATTCCGTGTGGCAATCAGGGTTTGGCGGCGGTGGGTTTGCTCGATCAAGTTTAGCACGGGGTCATTGCTGTTGTCACAGTCATCGAAATACAGCCGCGTGTTCAGGCCCAGATTGATACCGCGTGCCACGATCCACAGGTTGATATGTGGCGCTTGGGTTGTGCCGTTGCGCCCCTTGGTCGTGCCCGGTTTAACGGTGTCAAAGCCCCACAGCCCCGTGTCAAAATCGGTGATCACACGGCCCCAGCCGCGAAAGCCATCCTCGACCTCGCGCCCGTCTTCGGGATGCGCGTAATGGCCTGCCGCATTGGCCTGCCACGCTTCCAGCAACACGTCCTTCACGGGTGCGCCGGTTCCGTCATAAACGCAGCCCTCAACGCGGATGCGCTTGCCTTTGGCGTTCGGCCCCGCGATGTCCCAGCCCAGCTCTTGCTTGAATATGTCAAAGCCAGCGGCCTTTGGCGCAAGGCCAATGTGAACGTATGGGCCAGCGGTTTGCGAGGGTGTTTCCTTGAGATACTGCATCAGTTCCCCTCCAAACGATTTTCAAACAAGGTCGAACGCCGTCCCCGTAGCACGATGTCAAAACGATAGGCAATGCTATCCAGCGGAATGCTCGCATTCATGTCCAGTTTCGCCACCATCTGATCAATCGCATCCGCGTCCGGCACGGTCTGCACGATCGGGCATTTGGCAATCAGCGGGTCGCCCTCGAAATACAGTTGCGTGATCAGCCGCTGCGCAAAGGCCGCGCCAAAGATCGATACGTGGATATGGGCGGGTCGCCAGTTATTCACCCAGTTGCGCCACGGGTATGCACCCGGTTTCACGGTGCGGAAATAGTAGTAGCCGTCAGCGTCCGTCATAGTGCGCCCGCAGCCGCCGAAATTCGGGTCAATCGGGGCAAGATAAGTGTCTTTCTTGTGCCGATAGCGCCCGCCTGCGTTGGCCTGCCAGATTTCGACCATGGTGTTTGGCACTGGCCGCGCATTTTCATCCAGAACGCGGCCATGCACGATGATGCGCTCGCCAATAGGGTCGCCGCCATGGCTGTAGTTCTTGATCAGATCATTATCCAGCGGGGCAATATCGTTGTGGCTGAACACGGGGCCAGTGATTTCGGACAGTGAATTTTCCAGCGATAACAGCGCGTATTGCGGAGACCGCGTGACGGATGTTTTGTAATCCGGCGTCAGGGCTGGCGCGTGGTGCTGACGGTCGCGCATGTAGTATTCTGCGGGTTTCATAGTTCCATTCCCATCTCGGCGTAGGTTTCTTTGGCTATTTTAAGCGCATGGTTGGCGTTGGGCACACCTGCGTAAACCGCCACATGCATCAATGTTTCGCGCACCTCATCGGGCGTGGCGCCGGTGTTGGCGGTGGCGCGGATGTGCATGGCCACTTCGTCCCAGTGGCTGCCAGCGGCCAGCAACGCCAGCGTGATCAGGGACCTGTCACGTTTGCTCAACGCGTCGCCAGACCAGACTGTGCCCCAAGCACCCTTGGTGATCATGTCCTGAAACGGGGCATCAAACGCGGTTTTGGAGCCTTCCGCGCGGTCCACATGGGCGTCGCCCAAAACGGCACGGCGGGTCTTCATGCCGGTTTCATAAGGGTCAGACATGGCCTTGCTCCTTTAGGAATGTGGTCAGGATGGCGGCGTATTCTTCGGGCTGCTCAACACAGGGTAGGTGGGCTGCCCCACGGATCAGGTGAAACCGTGATCCTTTGATCAGGTCAGCTGTTTCACGCACAAGGTCTGGCGGGGTGGAGCCATCCTCGGCCCCTGCAATTGCCAGCGTTGGCAAGGTTAGGCGTACGGTGCTATCGAACAGGTCGGTTTCTGAAATTGCGGCGGAACAGCCGAGGTATCCTTTGATCGGGGTGCGGCACAGCATATGCCGCCATCCGGCCAATGTAAGGGGGTGTTCGCGTCGAAAACGCGCTGCGAACCAGCGTTCCAGAATGGCCTCTTCCAGCGCTTCGATACCGCCCTTGCGCACATCCGCCATCCGGTCCTGCCACATGGCCGTGGTGCCGATTTTGGCCGCTGTGTTTGATAGCACCATGCCGCGCACCAGATCCATGCGTTCGGCTGCCAACCCCTGGGCAATCATCCCGCCAATCGAAAGGCCGACAAAGATGCAATTCTTGACCTTCAGATGGTCCAGCAGCGCCGCCGCATCTGCCACCAGATCGCCCATGAAATAATCACCATCAGGGGCAGAGGTCAGCCCGTGACCGCGTGTGTCATAGCGGATCAGGCGCAAGCCTTTGGGCAGCAGTGGCAGGAGTTGGTCCCACAGCCGGAAATCAGTGCCCAGAGAATTCGAGAATACCACGGGCGCGCCATTCGGGTCACCCTGATCCGCGTAATGCACTGTAATGCCGTTCAAATCGATCATCTGCATCAGTAAGGCAACCCCACATAATTTTCCGCCAGCACCTTTTGCGCTGCGTCATTGTCGCGCAAAAATTCCAGATCGGCCCGCTGCATTTTCAAATCAAACGCAGATTGATCGGGAAAGCGGTGCAACATGTTGGTCATCGACCAGCTGAACCGCTCGGCCTTCCAAATTCGCGTTAGCGCGCGTTCCGAATAGCGTTCAAGCCCTTCATCATCCTTGTCATGATAGGCATTGATCAGCCCGTTATACAAATAATGAATGTCCGAGGCGGCCGTGTTCAGTCCCTTGGCGCCTGTGGGCGGCACGATGTGGGCGGCGTCACCGCACAGAAACAGGCGGCCCCAACGCATCGGTTCGGTGACGAAACTGCGCAAGGGGGCGATGGATTTTTCGATGCTGTCACCGGTGATCAGAGTGTCAGCGGTGCTGTCGGGCAGGCGGCGTTTGAGTTCGTCCCAGAAGATGGCGTCGTCCCATTTGTTCAACGGGTCATCCAGCGGCACCTGAATGTAATAGCGTGACAGGTTCTCGTGGCGCATGGAGCAGAGCGCAAAACCGCGGTCCGATGAGGAATAGATCAATTCATGATGCACCGGCGGGGTTTCGGACAATACGCCGAGCCAACCAAACGGGTAGGCCTTTTCATAATCGCGGCGCACGTCATCGGGGATGGTTTGGCGGCTGACCCCGTGAAACCCGTCGCAGCCCGCAACGTAATCACACTCAATCCGCGCATCACCATTGCCCGCATCATAGGTGACATAGGGCGCGTCCGTATCGGCCCCGTGGATTTGCACGCCGTCTGCATTAAAGATGATCTTGCCATCCATCGCCGCGCGGGCGTCGTATAGATCGCGGGTCAGTTCGGTCTGACCATAAACCACCACGGGCGTGCCGGTGTGTTTGGTGAAATCAATCCGGAACTGGGTGTTGTCATAAGCGATCATTGTGCCGTCATGGGTGAACCCCTCGGCGTCCATCCGTTTGGCCACGCCCGCTTCGCGCATCAGGTTGACAAACCCGACCTCGAGCACCCCTGCACGGATGCGGCCCAGCACATAGTCGCGGGTTTTACGCTCCAGCACCACGGTGTCGATGCCCTTGCGATGCAAAAGCTGGCTGAGCAGCAAGCCCGACGGCCCGCCGCCGATGATGGCGACCTGTGTGCGCATTAGAATCCTCCTGTTATCACACAGTATCGGGGGATATAGTTTGCAATGTCAATTAAATCTGCCAGTGCCTATCTCAAACCACCGGTCAGTAACCAACATTTTCAAAACGTGTTCTATTGCGCAACAGTGTTGGTCAACCAGCAGGCAGCTTCAGGATTGATCCCTTGCGCACCGAAATAGCATCGACATGACCTGCCATGCCTTGGCTTTCGAAAACGATGTGGAGATGCCAGGATTCTCCGGGGTGGGTAAAAACGCCTTGTTCAGCCGCCGAGTAAAAGCCGACAACAGTCCCGTCAGTTTGGGCGCGATGTTCATTTATCTTGTGAAATAGACCACCCAGCCCATGACCACCGCCCTCTTTGCGCCCGTTCAGGATGTGCCAGTCCAAATCGTAATACGCGCCCTCGATTGAAAAGGGAAAAGCAACGTTTGTGTCGATGCCATGCGCACTGGCTTGGGCAAGGATGAAGTCGTGCATCATTTGCGCATCCATATCCTCTGGAACCGCGACATCGACCCATGTGCTGACCTGGGCCGTAATCAGCAACACCGCCTGTTCGTCTTTGGCGGCGTCATGTTTCGCGTTGCCCAGCCCGTCGGCCCCGTAATCAAGCCAAAGTTTACCATTAACGATGGTGATTTCGCCGGTTCCATGTGCCGGAGCACCTACACCATAGAGGTTGGACTGGCCCACAACTTGGCCCAGATCGACAACGCCATCGGTGTTTTTCATGTGCATCATTTTCTGGAAATGGCCGTAATGCTTTAATGAGAATGGCGCGGCCTCCTGAGAAACGGCATAAGAAGACAGGAGCGACAGAGTGATGGTGAATGCGAGCAGGTGCTTCATTTTGTGAACCCTCTAAAAATGAACCGCACGATGTATTAGAACCGATGCTGACCGGTATCGTGAGAAATATAGAGCGTTATTTATAGTTCAAATTTTCATCAAGCATATGATAATGATCATGTTGTTGCGGGCGAAAAGCGGCTGGATCAAGGGCGAAGAGATGTCTGGAAACGCTCTGTATATTGATCAGGGTAGGTTTTCGTAAGGCAGAGAAAAGCCCCGGTCGCATGTCGGGAGGGAACACGCCACCGAGGCTAGATAACCAGACTGAGTTTAGAGTAACACTTAAAGTGGAATACGCCTAGTCGGGTATTCCTTACCTAGGGTCAAATAGTTGCATATGTGCCATGATCTGCCCGTGGTCCGAGGCGAGTTTGTTATAGGGTGCCTCTTCGTGGGAGCCATCGGTGATGTGGTCATTATAGACGCTGAAATATTCCATCTCGCCGATTTCATTGCCATAATCAGGGTGGAAATGGCGGCTCATCAGGATTTGGTCGATGCTCTCGTATACTCCGCCAAAGGCCGAGGTGTAGACCATATCGCGCAGGGATTTGCGCACGAACAGTTTCTCGGCGGAATGTAGACGCATTGCCTGAACGGCCTCTTGGATTTGTTCGTTTTCTTTGCGCGTGTAGCGGTCATTGCCCTTTTTCGCGTTATGGCGCAGCATCCAGCTGTAGTTTTTGAACGGCACCTCGCCCGAAATGATTTCCGAACTCACCGCGTGTTCGCCATCGTTGAAATCGCCCAAAACCATAACAGGGTTGCCCGCCTCAAGTTCCTTGACGATCAGACGGCGCAGCACCCATGCCTCGCTCATCCGGCGCAAAGCGGCCCGAAGGGAGCCCAATGCGCGGCCTGTGGCATCGTAATTGGTCAGGTCGGTTTCAGGGGCGAATTCGGCCCCATCCGGCGTGATGTATTCACCCAGCTTGGATTTTAGGTGGCAGTTGAAAACGGCAACCACCTGATCACCAACGGGAATACGTGCCTTCAGGATCGGGCGCGACAGGCGGGAAACGGTGTAGCTGCCGTTATCATCCCCACCCAGATCGCGCATCGGGATGCTCAGGGCGGGGGACAGATCCTGAATGACCTCGGGCGTGCCGACAAACCCGAGGCGTGACAGGATCGCGACACCGGGGCGGCGCTCGCCTGCGGGGCCGTCATTGGCGTTGGGGGCAAAGGCAAGGGCGGCGTCGGTGTAGGGGGAATAGGCCAGTTTGCGAAAGATCGCCTTTTTGGCGTAGCGCTTGGTGCGGTCGGGCAGGGTCACCTCGTTGGTGGCGATGCCACGGCGGTCGGCCTCGGCGATCACGGCCCTTAGGGATTCCTCGTCGAATATCTCCTGAAGCCCGACAATGTCGGCGTCCATTTTCACGATCTGGTCCGCCATCCAGTCTTCTTTCCAGGCGTATTCCTCGGGGGTGTAGGACATGAAACGGTAGTATTCCTGATCGGCGCCAATCAGGTTTTTAACGTTAAAGCTGGCAATGGTAAAACGGGTCATCTGTCTACTTTCCGTATTTGGTCAAGGCGTCAATGAATAAGGGAGCGTCGACATTTCCACCAGAGGCAGCGCAGATAATTGTGTCACTTTCCAGTGAGTTACCGTGATAGAGTGCGGCCGCCAATGCCACTGCCCCGCCGGGCTCGATAACAATTTTCAGACGGGTAAAGGCCTCGGCCATGGCGCGCAAACAATCGTCATCGGGCACCACCAACCCCGCCCCGCACAGGCGTTTCATATTGGGGAATGTCAGCTGCCCAGCCGTGGGGGTGATGATGGCATCACAGATCGACCCTGTTGTGCTGGGGTTGGTTTCCAATTGACAGGAAATCAGCGAACGCGCGACATCGTCAAAGCCAGCCGGTTCAACCGGATGCACCTTCATTGCGGGCGCTTCTGCTTCAAGTGCGAGTGCGATGCCAGAGGTCAGGCCACCGCCGCCACAGGGCACCAGAACCTGCGCGGATGTGATGCCGATTTCTGCGGCTTGGGTGGCTATTTCAAGGCCGGTGGTGCCTTGTCCGGCGATCACCAGAGGTTCGTCAAACGGCTTGACCAAGGTTAGGTTGCGTTCGTTGGCGAGGCGGTCACCGATCTCGTCGCGGTCCTCGGTGGCGCGGTCGTATAGCACGACTTCTGCACCTAATGCTTTGGTATTGTTGATTTTTAATTCTGGTGCGTCGGCGGGCATGATGATCACCGATGTGGTGCCATGTTCACGCGCAGCCAAGGCGACGCCTTGGGCGTGGTTGCCTGAGGAGAAGGCGATGACGCCGCGGGCGCGGATTTCGGGGTCCATTGCTGACAGGGCCGACCATGCGCCGCGGAATTTGAATGATCCGGTGTGTTGCAGGCATTCGGCTTTGATCAGCACGCGGCGGCCTGCGATTTTATCCAGAAAGGGCGAGGACAGCAGCGGGGTGCGGCGGGCTTTGCCGGCCAGACGAAGTGCGGCGGCGTTGATCATGTCGATGTTCATGGCGTGTCCTTATAGAGATGCGGCGAGGGCGGGGATTGTGGTCAGATCGGGCAGGGTGTTGGCGGGGGTCCACGGCAGACGGTCCATCGGTTCGCCTGCGCGGTTGACCCAGACGGTTTGGAAACCATAACCTGTCGCATTGGCAGCGTCCCAGCCGTTGGAGGACACGAACAGAACCTGATCCGAAGTGCAGGAAAATCGTTTGTTCACAAGCGCATATACGCTTTCATGGGGTTTGAATACGCCAACGGTTTCGACCGACAACACGTCGTCCAGTAGTTCGGTCAGCCCTGCGGATTTGACCGCGCCCTCCAGCATTTCGGGCGAGCCGTTGGACAGGATTGCGGTGTTCAAACCGGCCTTTTTCAACGCGCCTAACATGGCGGGGACTTCGGGGTAGGCGGATAGTTCCCAATAGAGCGCCAGCAGGCGTTCACGCAAGTCAGGATCATTCAGGTTGTTGGCCTCAAGCGCCCAATCCAGCCCGTCTTGGGTGACCTGCCAAAAATCGGTGTGGGCATCGGCGACGGCACGCAACCATGTGTATTGCAACTGTTTCAGCCGCCAGTCGCTTGCCAGCTTTTGCCAGAGCTTGGCAAAGGCATCGCGGCCCGGCTCGGCTGCTACTTGACGCGCCGCTGCGGCGACGTCGAACAGGGTGCCGTAGGCGTCAAAAATGCAGGTGGTGATGGGCATGATCGGCCCTCCTTTTTTGGCAGATTGGCACAGAAACGCGGCATATGAAAACCATATGAATCGCATATGATTTCCATATGACTCTTTTACATAAGAAATGCGGCGGGTTGATCAGAGCTTTTCGTGAACCTCTTCCACAAAGGTCTGGTCATCCATCGGCGGGCGCACGTAACCCTGCACCACAGGGCGGTCTTCGAGCATGATCGGTTCGGGAGTTGTGTCCTCATACGGGATTTGCGCCAGCAGATGATTAATGCAATTGATCCGCGCGTGTTTCTTCACATCCGAATTCACCACATACCATGGGGCCTGTTTGATGTCGGTGTGGGCGAACATGATGTCTTTGGCTTTGGAATATTCTACCCAGCGGTTGCGTGATTCCAGATCCATTGGCGACAGTTTCCAGCGTTTGGTCGGGGTGACCAGACGTTTCTGGAAGCGGCGTTCCTGTTCGTCATCCGACACGGAAAACCAGTATTTGATCATCAGGATGCCCGAGCGCACCAGCATGCGTTCAAATTCGGGGCAGGAGCGCAGGAAGTCCTGGTGTTCTTCGTCCGAGCAAAAGCCCATGACTTTTTCAACGCCGCCACGGTTATACCACGAGCGATCTAAAATCACCATTTCACCAGCGGACGGCAGGTGTGCCACGTAGCGCTGGAAATACCACTGGGTGGTTTCGCGTTCTGTCGGGGCGGGCAGGGCGACGACGCGGGTGATGCGCGGGTTCATCGGTTCGGTGATCCGCTTGATGGTGCCGCCTTTGCCAGCCGCATCGCGACCCTCAAAGATTACAACGACCTTTAGGCCCTCGGTTTTGATCCATTCCTGCATTTTGACCAGTTCGATCTGCAGGTGGGCCATTTCGGCCTCGTATTTACGGTTGGAAATTTTCTTGTCGGCCATCTGGCATCCCCTATTGAAACTCGTGCGCGCGTTACCGTGCGAGGCTAGTTCAAAGGGGACGATAGGTCGAATCTAAAATTACAGGTTTTCCGGCTGGGCCATGCCCAAGACGTGATAGCCGCCATCCACATGGATGATTTCACCCGTGGTGCAGTTGCCCGCGTCTGATGCCAGATAAACGGCGGTGCCACCGACAGCCTCGAGCGTGGCGTTGCTGCGCATCGGGGCGTTGGCCTCGGTTGCGCGGAAGGTTTTGCGCGCACCGCCAATGGCGGCCCCGGCCAGGGTTTTCATCGGGCCGGGGGATATGGCGTTCACGCGGATGCCGTCGGGGCCAAGGTCATTGGCAAGATAGCGCACGGCACTTTCAAGGGCCGCCTTGGCCACGCCCATCACGTTGTAAAACGGGGTGACGCGGTTTGAGCCTTGGAAGGTCAGCGTCATGATGGTGCCGCCGTCGGTCATCAAGGGGGCGGCGCGCCGCGCCACGTCAATCAGCGAGTAGCAGGAAATATCCAGCGAGTTTTTGAAGTTGGCCCGTGAGGTGTCAACGAAGCGCCCTGTGAGTTCATCCTTATCGGAAAACGCCAGCGCGTGGACGACGAAATCAAGGCCGCCCCATTCGGTTTTGATTTGTTCAAAGGCGCGGTCCATCGAGGCATCATCAGTGACGTCCACATCGACCAGAATGTTGGAGCCAAGGGATTCGGCCAGTGGCTCCACCCGTTTACCGAAGGCATCGCCCTGATAGGTGAAGGCCAGTTCAGCCCCCGCATCGGCCATAGCCGAGGCGATCCCCCAAGCGATGGAGCGTTGGTTCGCGACACCCATAATCAGGCCGCGTTTGCCTTTTAACAAATCTGACATTGTTCAATATTACCCGTGATATTTGCTCATGGCGATGGTGCCGTTGGTGCCACCAAAGCCAAAGCTGTTTGAAATAACTGTATCAAGTCCTGCGTCTTTGCGAAATTCGGTGCAGATTTCTTCGGCGTGGATTTCGGGGTCCAGCTCGGTGATATTGGCTGATGGGGCGATGAAATCGCCGCCCAGCATGATCAGTGAATAGATCGCCTCGTGTACACCCGCGCCGCCCAGACAGTGGCCGGTTAGGGATTTGGTCGAGGTGATTGGCGGGGTTTTACCCTCGCCAAACACACTACGCACCGCGTGGACTTCGGTCACGTCACCCGCTGGCGTCGAGGTGCCGTGCGCGTTGATGTAATCGACTTTGCGATCACCCAAAGTGGACATCGCCAGCTTCATGGAACGCTCGGCACCTTCGCCAGATGGCGCAACCATATCCTGGCCATCCGAGGTGGCGCCGTAGCCGGTGACTTCGGCATAGATTTTGGCACCACGGGCCAGCGCATGTTCCAACTCTTCCAGAACCAGCACACCCGCACCGCCCGAAATCACGAAGCCATCGCGCGATACGTCAAAGGCCCGCGAAGCGGTTTCGGGGGTGTCGTTATACTTGCTGCTCATCGCGCCCATGGCGTCGAACAGGCAGGACAGGGTCCAGTCGAGTTCCTCGCCGCCGCCGGCAAATACGATGTCTTGTTTGTTGAACTGGATTTGCTCAACCCCGTTGCCGATGCAGTGCAGGGATGTGGTGCAGGCCGAGGTGATCGAGTAGTTCACGCCCTTAATTTTAAACGGGGTTGCAAGGCAAGCCGAGTTGGTCGAGGACATGCAACGCGTCACCATGAAAGGCCCCATGCGTTTGGGCGCGCCGCGTTCTTTGACCATTTTATGGGCTTGGAAGAAGTTGGAAGTGGAGGGGCCACCGGAGCCCATCACCAGACCCGTGCGCGGGTTGGAAACGTCATGTTCCTCAAGGCCTGAGTCAGCTATTGCCTGCTCCATCGCCAGATAGTTATAGGCAGCACCCGGCCCCATGAACCGCATCTGGCGTTTGTCGATATGTTCGGCAGGGTTGATCTGCGGCATGCCGTGGATCTGGGAACGAAAGCCGTTTTCGGTGTATTCGGGGGCGGCAATAATGCCGGATTTGCCCGACTTAAGTGCGGCTGTGACTTCTTCGACATTGTTTCCGATCGAGGAAATGATGCCCATTCCGGTGATAACGACGCGACGCATTGGCGTTCTCCTTAGTCTTTTGCGGCAGCAAGGCCGACTTTGAGGTCTTTTACAGCGTAGATTTGTTCACCATCCGCCAGAATGATGCCATCGGCCACACCCAGTTTTAGGCGACGGTCAATGATGCGGGTGAAATCGATTTTATAGGTGATCATTTTGGTTTCGGGCGTGACCATGCCCGAGAATTTGACCTCGCCAACGCCGATTGCAAACCCCTGACCCAGCATACCTCGCCAGCCGAGGTTGAAACCCGTCAGTTGCCACAGACCATCCAGGCCGAGACAGCCGGGCATCACCGGATTGCCGGGGAAATGGCAGGGGAAGAACCACAGATCGGGGTGGATATCGAATTCGGCAACGATGTGGCCTTTGCCATGCGCCCCGCCATCGCCCGACACCTCGGTGATCCGGTCCATCATCAGCATCGGCGGCAGTGGCAATTGTGCATTGCCCGCCCCGAAAAGATCGCCATTGGCGCATTTGATCAGATCGTCTTTGTCAAAACTGCTTGGATAATTGGCCATTCAGCCTTGCCCCCTTGAAATATTACATTGCCTTCATGGTCTTCTATCATTCTGTGATAATTGGTGGCAAGGGCGGTTGCGTGCAAGGATAATAATACAATGTCTTTCTAATGCGAATGAATTGCAATTGTAATTCCTGCGGTTTGCCCCTTATATAGTGGGGGAATAACGGGATTTTAGGCGATGGCAACTATAGCAATTGAACGCGGAACAAATTGGCTAGGCGGGGCAGGTTTGCGACCAACGCGCCAGCGCCTGTCTTTGGCGGGCCTGTTGGTGGGGGATGGTCAGGACCGCCATGTGACCGCCGAGAGTCTGTATGCGTCGGTTCTGAAATCAGGCGAGAAGGTTTCATTGGCCACGGTTTACAACACCCTGCGGGCGTTTTGCGAGGCGGGGTTGTTGCGCGAGATTATGGTGGACGGGGCGAAAAGTTATTTTGACACCAATATGTCGGACCATCCGCATTTCTTTTGGGAAGACAGTCAGGAACTGATGGATGCGCCCAATGAGCAGTTGAAGATCAGCCAATTGCCACAAGCGCCCAAAGGGGCCGAAGTGAGCAAGGTGGATGTAGTGATCCGACTGCGGCGGGTATAAGCCGACTATTATCGTGAAATCTTGAAATGTGGCGCTGTCAGTGCTGGTTGATTTGTTGAAGGCAGCGTTGTATTTTCCCGTTACCACCTGAGCCCAAGGCCAGCAGTGGGGACTTAGTTGCCGTTGGGCAATTTAGCGCCAAAGTCGACTTTGTCTAGATTGTCCCTGTTCGAGTGGTGCGTGTACCTTCGTCACATAGGCACTAACTCCACCACCGTTGCCAATATTGAATGGCCCCGTCATAGGCCAACCACCAATCTACTGAGTAGATGCATCCAGCAAGTTCTGAAGTAAAACTAGATCAGCCCCTTTACCCCAACCACTGGCAGTGATGCTGCCGTCCGGTTGACTAAGAACGTACGATCCACTGAAAGTCCCGTATTTCTCAGGTGGAATTTGAAAGTTCGATGTTGAACCATCCGAACAGGTCATCGTGCCTACACCGCTGCTGGTTGTAATCCCCGAACAGGAAATGCCGCCACCAACCTCACTAAGGGCAAAACTACTATCACCAACAGGTCGCCCCTGAATTTCCCCAGTCATGCGCAGAGTAGTCCCGTCCGGAAATTGTGTAACACTCGCTTGTTTGATCGGAATCGTGCAGCCAGCCAAACCCAAACCTGCAATAAGTATTAATCCATATTTCATTTCAAAATCCTAACCGATGAAGCGAGTTTCAATATTATTATCGACGCTAAAAAATGCAGTCACCTAATTGATTGTACATATCTTAAGGATTTACAAGGCGTTTCCAGCGCATGTCTCCTAAGGGCTTACTGTTGAAAAACTCTGTTTTCTATCAAAATCTGAAAATATTTACCCACACAGCGCAACTGAAGGATTTTGGTGAGGGGGTTCGGCTATAATGGGCTTCCGGTCCCAGCGCTGAATCTTGGAGCCTTTTGTGGCAATCCTGTCAAAATTTAAGCAAAGGTGTGCTTTTGGCGGAAATTCTTGAAATCCCAATTTGGGGATTTTTCAACAGAATAGGCTCAGTGCTGACACTTGACGGGAATTGAGACCTTGTTTCTTGGGGGCTCTAAAAGCAGGTCAATTCAGTCGTTAGGGTATAAACTGGTAAAGAAAATTAGGGGCTGACCCAGATAACTCAAAAAAGGGGTTATCATGGGCCGCATGCGAAAAAGCCGACTCAGCCATTATAAGCAAGACCGTTTAACCGAGCATTT
>Ga0190303_1000085_pt1 | contig 37542 bp, 37 predicted proteins | sample 48700701_MG_FD_161672 | JGI IMG/M metagenome (GOLD analysis project Ga0190303, IMG submission 161672) | Hydrothermal vent sediment bacterial communities from Southern Trench, Guaymas Basin, Mexico - 4870-07-0-1_MG | ecosystem: Environmental > Aquatic > Marine > Hydrothermal vents > Sediment ... | reverse complement strand
CCAAATGATACAGCAACATGGTAACATTATGCCGTTTATGAATATGAATACTTGAGCTCACGATCAAAGATTGCTGTTTTTTTCGTACGAGGCAAGCCTCGAGGTATTAAACCCGATTTAGAATAAACGAAGAGCACAATTATTAACGGTTCAACCAAATGAGGGTCATAAATTACTAGTGAATTTAGAACAAAATTTTGATGTTACTATAATAACTCAAAATGTTGATGATTTACATGAACGTGCAGGAAGTACAGATATAGTTCATTTACACGGCGAATTATTAAAGGTAAGAAGCACTCAAAATCAACAACTAATATATAATTGGCGAACAAACCTTAAAATTGGTGACCTATGTGAAGAAAATCATCAATTAAGGCCACATATTGTTTGGTTTGGTGAAGCTGTACCAATGCTAGATAAAGCTATTAAAATAACAGCTGAAGCTGATATTTTAATTATTATTGGTACTTCAATGCAAGTGTACCCAGCAGCTAGTTTAATTAATTATATTAAATCTAAAACACCTATTTATTTTATAGACCCTAAGCCTACAATTGAAGAAAATCAATATTCAAATTTAAAAATTATTACAGAAATTGCTTCAAAAGGTGTTGCTAAAATAGTTAACGAATTAGTTCAATAATATTTTTAAACAATTCTCCTTTTGATAGTTGACTACCCATTTCAATTAATTTAAAAATCTCTTCATTTCGCTCTTTTGTGTATTTTTTAGCAGCTTTAAAGTATTCAATGCTGTCATCTAGTGGTTTTTTTAAAAACCAACTAAAATCTTCCGTATTTAAAAAGCTTTTAGTTGCATCATTTAATTTAATGTAAATTCTAATAATTTCTTTAGAGTTACATTTAAATAAATTAATATCATTTGCTGAAATATGCTCTAAATACGCTGTTTTTGTTAAAACATCTTCCCAAACAACATCGCTAAAAATATTTAATTCCTCTTCCGCCATAACAGGATTTTCTTTTTTAATAGTATCCCATTCTTTAACATCTATTTGCTGAGTAGCTAAAAATTTGGCAAACTCTTGGTGTAACTCAGAAAATTGCTCTGTTGTAAGTTGTCTATATTTCATAAAAGATATACATAAAAAAACCGCCCAATTTGGGCGGTTCAAATATAATTTATTTATTATTTAGAAAGAATAACGTATTCCAAATTGTGCTTGCCATCTAGATAATAAAGTTGCATCATATACAAATGTTTCTTGTACATCACCAGTAAAAGTATAAGTTGGAACTCCATTACCATCAACAGATACACCAATTGGTTGAACAGCATCTGGCTGTTGAACTAATCCCCAATCTGAACTAATTAAGTTTCCAAAATTCAAAATATCTATTGTAAATTGTAATGAATTTGTATCAGATAATTTTAATTCTTGAATTATCTTCACATCCCATTTACCTCTCCAAGGTGCTAATGCTCCATAACGTTCAGCATACTGTCCTCTTCTTCCACTCATATAATCATCTTGTTGAATAAATTGCTCTAATGCTTCTGCTTGTCCAGCACCTGAGAATTGCATTGAACCAATTTCAGAAGCTGTTGGAATATAAATTAAATCATTTACAAAAGAACCATCATTATTTATATCACCTCCATAGGTATAATTAAATCTCCCTCCTTGTGCATATTCAAAAAATGTAGAAATGGTAGTTTCCCATTTATTATTTGCTTCGTAAGTCCACGTTTTAGAAGCAACACCAATTATTCTATGTGTATCTCCATATTTAGAATATGCTAATGTAGCATCATTTGAATTACCTAATGTTGGATTAAATGCAAACGCATCACCTGTAATTTCAGCTTCAATTGAGTTTACATCCTTTGAATTTAAATAATTATATGCAGCCATTACATACATTCCATTTTCAAAAGTTCTTTGTGCTTTAAAAGAAGCGTTAAATGTTCGTCCTTTATCTGAATTAGTAAAAACATATGCATTATTACCTTTATCAGCATTAGTATAAACAGGTCTGTTGTCAACTCCTTGTAAACTTCCAGTTGGCAAATCTAGCCCCCAGTTTTGGACATGTGCACCATTTATATCTTTAGTATACGATAAATCTGTAGTCAATACAGTTCCATTTTCTAATTTATAATCCAATCCTAAACTATTTCTCCATACTTGTGGAAATTGAAAATCAGGATCAACCATTTGAAAAAACCCATCATCAGCTCCACTAACTTGGTTTCCTAACCATACAAAAGGAAAACGTCCAGTGAATAACCCTATTCCTCCTCTAACTTGTAGTGTTTTATCTCCTTTAGCATCCCAATTAAATCCTAATCTAGGTGAAATTAAGAAATCATTATTAGGCATTTTTGTAGAATTTAATGTAACTGATTCTCCTGTATCTGGATCTATATATTCAACACTGTTATCTCTAGTAGCCCCATTTTGTGTATCAATAAATTTCTGAATCATTTTAGATGTATCAAAAAATAATGGTTTATCAAAACGAATACCATAAGAAAGTTTAAAATTATCATTTACGTTCCATTCATCTTGTACATAAAAAGCTAACTGACCAACATTAGTTTCTGCTAATTTCCAACCACCATCATTACCTGTTCCTGCAGCATTAGAATTAGTAAATGCATTTTGAGCATAGTCTAAATTAGCACTAACTACACCTCCTGGACCTGCAAGGTCTAAAAAGTTTTGAACTGACGGAAACGGACCTCCAAATCCTGGAATTGTAAATGTCCCTCTATATGGAAATGAAAAATTATCATAACCAGCTAAATTAAAAGAGTTATCAAATTGGAATTTTTCAAATGAAAACCCTACTGTATAATTATGATTTCCTTTACTAATAGTTAAGTTATTAGTTAACTGAAATACTTTTTGATCCAATACATTGTTAATTGAAAACGGCTCATGACCTACAATAATATATGGAGTACCATCTTTATAGATATTTATAACAGGTGCTGGTGTAGAAAAAGGTTTTCTAAAATCATCAAAATGAGTATAACCCACTTGTAATTTATTCGTAACATTATCAGCTAATGTAGAGTTTAATTCAAATAAAATGGATTTTAGTTTATTATTTATTTGATATCCAGAATTTTCAAATTGTAAAATTTGAGAACTTGGTCCTCTAAATGACACTGCTGTTGGGTGCGCAGATAAATCTCTAGAAGCATCTAAGAAATTATAAACAAAAGACATACGGTTATTTTCATTGATATTCCAGTCTAACTTTATAATACCTTTAGTACTATTTGAAGCATGTGTAAACCCTTCATAAGCGCCTGTATCATAACCTAAACCAGCTAATGCATCTTGTACCATCATTAAATCAGTTTCTAAAACTCTTGATTCATTAATAGCAGTATTGCTATCCCCATTATTTGGTAACCATGATTGACCTAAATCAGATCTTTTATCTTGTTCATAGTTTACAAATATGAATAATTTATCTTTAATAATTGGAGCTCCAATACTAAAACCAATCTGAGATTGCTCTAATTTTGGCACTGATATACTTTGCCCTTTAATTTTATCGCCTGTTAAATCTTGATTTCTAAAGAAACCATATACAGTTCCTTTAACTTCATTTGTTCCACTTTTAGTTACTGCGTTTACAGAAGCACCTGTAAAACCAGATAAAGTAACATCATATGGTGCAGTTGACACAGAAATTTGCTCAATAGCATCTAAAGAAACTGGTTGAGAACCTGTTTGTCCTCCAGGTGTAGCTGCATCTAATCCAAATGGGTTGTTAAAAATAGAACCATCTAAAGTGAAATTATTGAATTGATCATTTCTACCTCCAAAAGAACCTCCAGAAGCTGATGGTTCCAAACGTGTAAAATCTGAAGCTGATCTTGAAATTGTAGGTAGTTTTGTTAATTCTCTTCTACCAATACTAGTTTCAGCACCAGTTCTGCTGTTATTAAATGTAGAACTTCTTCCTCCTGTAATTACAACTTCGTTTAATTGTTCACTTTCAGCAGACATTTGAACATCTAAGTCAAATGCTGTTCCTAAATTTAAATACACATCTGTATACTCAATTGTCTTAAATCCAATATAACTAATTGTTATGGTGTAAGGTCCTCCAACGCGTAAATTTTGTAGTGAGTATCTTCCACTTTCTAATGTCATAGTACCAGCAACTGTACCTGTTGGCACATGCTTAGCTATCACATTTGCACCGTACAACCCTGCCGATGTGTCATCATTAACTAACCCTTGAATTTTTGAAGTTGTCGCCTGTGAAAACCCAGAAACAACTGTAAATACAGTGATTAACAATGAGAATAATAATTGTTTTTTCATTTGAAATAATGTTAAATTAAGTTTTGTTAATTTAACAAATATAAATAAAAAAAGCTCACCGTTTAGGTGAGCTCTCTATATCTTTATTAACTAACTATTGTTAATTACTTTGTTCTGCTATAATTTCAATTTCAATATCTATAATTACAGCTCTATGCAATCTAACAGTAGCATTGTATTTACCAAGTCTCTTAATGTTTCCACCTTCAACTTTAATGAATTTTTTATCTACTTCTTGTCCTGCAGCAGCTATTGCTTCAGCAACATTACCATTGTTAACTGAACCAAATAGTTTAGTACCATCACCAGTTTTAGCAACAATTTTAATTTCTAATTCTTTTATTGCATCAGCAATTTTAGTAGCATCATTAATTAGTTTTTCTTCTTTAAAAGCACGTTGCTTTAAAGTTTCTGCTAATACTTTTTTTGCTGAACTTGTTGCTAATACTGCAAATCCTTGAGGAATTAAATGATTACGACCATAACCATTTTTTACAGTTACAATATCATCTGCGAAACCTAAGTTTTCAACGTCTTGTTTTAATATAATTTCCATAATTCCTATCTCTTATTTTAACATATCTGCTACATAAGGCATTAAAGCCAAATGACGTGCTCTTTTAATAGCTACAGATACTTTACGTTGATATTTTAATGATGTTCCTGTTAAACGACGAGGTAAAATTTTACCTTGTTCATTTACTAAGTACAATAAGAATTTTGCATCCTTATAATCAATGTACTTAATACCATTCTTTTTGAAACGACAGTACTTAACAACTTGTTTTGTATCAATGTCTAATGGAGTTAGGTAACGAACCTCACCTTGTTTTCCTCCTTTTGCTTGTTGTTCTATAGACATAACTTATTTTTTAGTTGCTTTATTTCTTTCTCTTCTCTTTTCAGCCCAAGCAACAGCATGTTTATCTAACCTTACAGTTAAATAACGCATAATGCTATCATCTCTTCTAAATTCAAGCTCAAATGCTGTAACTTCTTCTCCAGCAAGTTTGTATTCGAATAAGTGGTAAAATCCACTTTTTTTGTTTTGGATTGCATAAGCTAACTTTTTTAGCCCCCAATCTTCTTTTGATATCATTTCGGCACCTTTGGAAACAAGATAGTCGCTAAACTTCTGTACTGCTTCCTTTATCTGAGTTTCAGATAAAACGGGATTCAAAATGAAAACAGTTTCGTAATGATTCATAAATTAATTATTTTAAGTTTTTACTTTTAAGCGTGCAAATATACAATATAATTGTTAGTTTACAAACGTAAATTCTAATAAAACTAGTTTAATAATTATCTACATCTATATTGAAGCGAATTGATCTAAACTCTTTTATTGCTTGAAATGAATTTTTAACGCGTAAAATATTGCTTTTAGTTGCAGTTATTGATTGTTTTGGTGGTATTTTAACAATAAGTGTTCTAATGTAATAGTTTCTAATTTTTGATATTGACGGTGTTGAAGGGCCTAATATATGCTCTCCAAAAATATTTGCAAGTGATTTTGCTAACCAATGTGCTCCTTCATCTACTCTATTAAAATCTTTATGACGTAGCGTTATTTTAATCAACCTGAAAAATGGTGGATAATGATATTGCCAACGTTCATCTAATTGTTCTTTATGCATTTCTTCATAAGAATTTGTAGAAACCTGCTGTAATATTTGATGAAACGGATTAAATGTTTGAATGGCAACTTTACCTCTTTTTTTAGCTCTTCCTGCTCTTCCTGCCACTTGAACCATTAATTGATAACTTCTTTCATGGGCTCTAAAATCAGGAAAATTTAGCATATTATCTGCATTCATAATACCTACCAATGATACATTTGCAAAATCTAATCCTTTGGATAACATTTGAGTACCCACTAAAATATCTATTTCCTGCGCTTGAAACTTTCCTATTATTTTTTGATAACCGTACTTTCCGCGTGTTGTATCTAAATCCATTCTCCCAATTTTGGTCTCTGGAAAAAGTGTTGCCAATTCTATTTCAATTTGCTCGGTACCAAACCCCTTAGAATTAAGTTTTTCACTTCCACAAGCACCGCAATTGTTTGGCATTCCTTGCCTATGACCACAATAATGGCAACGTAATTCTTTACGATAACTATGAAACGTTAAACTCACATCACACTGAGGGCATTGCGGAGAAACACCACAGGTTTCACACTCAACTACTGGAGCATAGCCTCTTCTATTTTGAAATAAAATAACTTGTTCTTTATTTTCAATGGCATCAGTAATCATTTCAATCAACCGGTCTGAAAAATGACCTCTCATTCTTTTTTTACGGTATTTTTCTTTAATATCAACTAATTCAATTTCTGGTAATAAAACATCTCCATATCTACGGTTAAGTTCAACCAAACCATATTTACCCTGTTGTGCATTATAATATGTTTCAACAGAAGGTGTTGCCGAACCTAATAATACTTTTGCCTTATGATTATTTGCTAATACAATGGCTGCATCTCGCGCATGGTATCTTGGAGCAGGGTCATATTGTTTAAATGATGGCTCATGTTCTTCATCAACTATAATGCAACCCAAATTAGAAAAAGGCAAAAACATTGCCGAACGTGCACCTAAAATTAATTGCGCTTTCGTTTTATTATTTAATACATTATTCCAAGCTTCAACACGCTCATTCATAGAGTATTTTGAATGAAATACCGAGAGGTATTCACCAAAATAATATTGTAACCTTTCTATTAATTGTGTAGTTAAAGCAATTTCAGGTAATAAGTAAAGAACTTGTTTTCCCTCATGAAGTAATTCTTTAATTAATTTTACATATATCTCTGTTTTACCGCTACTTGTAATTCCTTTTAATAAAACGGTTTGCTTAATTTTAAAAGCACTTTTAATCGACTTATATGCAACTTCCTGGTGTTTAGTTAATTCTTTTAATTCTGAAGAATTTCCACTAAAATTAATCCGATCAGTTTGAATATAATAGTAATCAAAAACACCCTTATCAACCAACGATTTAATAACTACTAAAGAACAATTTGAAACTTCTTGAAGCTGAGGTACTTTGATAGGCTTTTTTGAAGCCTTTATTTGAAAATATGTTAAAACTACTTCGCGCTGTTTTTTTGCTCTATTTAATATTTTTAATAATTCAGTTAACTTTTCATTAGAATTCCATACTTCCTTTAAGCGAATGTATTTTATTAATTTAGGTTTGTATTGTTCGTAAATTTGTTCTTTTACCAGAATTACATTTTTTTCAATCAATTCTTTAATAACAGGGAAAACCGTTTTTTTTCCTAAGATATCTACAATTTGATGAATCGCTAACTGAGATTGATGTTGCAAGGCTTCAAAAACCAAAAACTCATCATTAGAAAGTTCTTCTTCATTAGAAAAACCTTGTACAAATTGGATTACTGTTTCACTTTCTAATAAAAATGCTGAAGGCAATGCCGCCCTAAATACTTCCCCTAAAGAACACATATAATAATTAGAAATCCACTCCCAATGTTTTAATTGTATTTCATTAACAATTGGTGAATCATCTAAAATTTGATGAATTTCTTTTGCTTTATAGCCAGTAGGCGCATCAGTGTGTATAGTGTAAACCAATGCTGTATACACTTTAGATTTTCCAAACTCTACCGCAACACGCATTCCTTTTTTTAAAAAAGTAGCTTCAGCTTCAGTTATTTTATACGTAAATAACTTTTGTAAAGGAATGGGCAATATAACATTGATATAATAAATAACTGCGAATTGAAATTTGGTGAAATTATTTCTTACAAAAATAATTAATTGAATATGTTAATCAACTTAAAATGCACATTTTAAATTTAAAATATTGTAAAGTGTTAATTATCAATTAATTAAAATATTATATATTTTTTGGCACGCTGTTTGTATTTAAGACTATATACAATGCATTGAAAAATGATTTAGTAGTAACCTTAAAATCCTTTATTATGAAAAATAAAATAGTAATAATCGCAACTTTTGTATTTGCTAGCTTTGTAAGTTACGCAACTACAAGCACTTCAACATATAATCGTTATTATAATAATTATGGAAATTCATTCACTTTTGTTGAAAAAGGTGTAACATTTTCAGTTTTTCAAAATGGAGAATTTGATTTTTATATAAATCCACGTAATGGATTACATGTTGGTTATAGTAACAGAAATGTAAGCATAAGTTTTAATTCTGGCTACAACTACGATGCTTATGTTCAATATGATAACTATGGTGCTATAATTCAGATTGAAAATATTCCGATTTACTATGATTATTATGGTAGAGTAGACAGAATTGGTAACATAAACCTTAATTATAGTTTCGGAAGATTGGCAAGATTAGGAGGATTGTATGTGCATTATGATAACTATGGATATTATTCCAACTGTTCAGGCTATATAAATACTTATAACCGTAATTATGTGTACCATCCGTATCACAACTATTTTTCAAGACCCTTTTTTGAATTTAGAGTTGTAAGCTATAAGCCTTACAGAAACCACTATAAGCCAAATAGATACAAGTATTACAGAGATCATTCTAGAAATAAATATTATGCGAAAAATAACAAACGAACAACTTATAATACTAGACAGCGAGTAGCTACTAAACAAATTCCTAAAAGAAAAAGTGATAGAATTGCACGAGTAGAAAGAAACAACTCAAGATCGCACAATACAACTAATAGAACAACTAGAAATACTCGTAACAACGCTGTAAAGACCCAAACAAGAAGAAATACAACAGGAACTAATCGTACTGTTACAGATAGAACTAGAACTATCACAAAGCGAAATCCTGAAAGAGTAGCTCTAAAAAACCGTACCATAACTGAGCGCAAGACGGTTAACGTTAAAGAAAGAAGAACTGCGAGTATCCAAAATAGAACAAAATCTGTGAATACTCGTAAACCAGTTAGTACAGTTAAAAAAAGAACAACAACAGCAAATAGAAAATCTGCTAAAAAAAATAATAGTAGAACTGAAAACACAAGAAAAAGGAGAAGTTAATAAATTGAGTTAATTAAAAAAAGGCTTTGCGAAATCGCAAAGCCTTTTTTATTAGTTCTTATTCTAAATCTGTCTCAGCATCTGTTTCAGCTTTAGGTAAATTCTTTTTTATTTTTTTACTCCCTGCATACATATCATATCGCACAAATTTACAGTCTAAATCACCATTTTTTACTGGTATTTTTCTTGAAGTTCGTAAACCAACATGTTTTAAAGCTTCAAAATCTGAAGTTATAAACCAAACTGTTGAATCTGGATAACCGTGTTTAAGGGTATCACCAATTTTTTTATAAAATTCCTGAACATCAACATTTAAACGTTCACCGTATGGCGGATTAAACAAAATTGTAGTTTGCCCAAACACTTCCTTTACTGAATTGAAAAAATTCACATGATGAACTCCAATAAACTCTTCTAAATTGGCATTTTTAATATTTTCTTCTGCTTTTCTTATTGCTGAAGGCGCTTTATCAAAGCCCATAATTTTAAAATGCGAGCTTCTTATCTTTTTCAATAAAGAATCTTGAATTATAAAAAATAAATCCTCATCATAATCTGCCCATTTTTCAAAACCAAACTCTTTTCTATTTATGTTTGCAGGAATATTATTAGCAACCATGGCTGCCTCAATCAAAATAGTTCCAGAACCACACATTGGATCAATAAAATTACATTCTCCTGTATAGCCAGAAAGCAACACCAAACCAGCAGCTAAAACCTCATTTATTGGTGCAATATTAGTAGAACTTCTATAACCTCGTTTATGTAAAGAATCTCCCGAACTGTCTAAAGAAATAGAACAAAAATCTTTTTGAATATGCACATGAATTTTAAGATCTGGATTTTTTACATCAACATTTGGTCTTTTGTGATATTTATGTCTAAAATAATCGGCAATTGCATCTTTAGATTTTAATGAAATGTAATGAGAATTGGTTGTAAAATTATTTGAATTAACAACAGCTCCAATAGAAAATGTAGTATCTACATCCATATATTTTTCCCACTCAATTTTCATCAATTTATTGTACAAATCATCTTCATCAGCAACTCTAAAGCGTTTAATTGGTTTTAAAATTCTAATCGCCGTACGTAATGCAATATTAGCCTTATACATAAAACCTTTATCACCTCTAAATGAGACACTTCTTACTGCCGGTTCAACGTCCTGAGCTCCTAAATTTTTAAGTTCAGTTGCTAATAATTCTTCAAAACCAAACATGGTAGTGGCAACCATTTTAAAATCACGATTCATACTTCTAATTTTTGCAAAAATAGAGAAAGATTTTTGATATTAAGTACAACATTTATTTAAGTATTTCTTTTTCATCTAAATTGAAGTATAAAATGACACACAAAACTGAAAACAATTTGTTATTTTTGTGGGCATTTAAAAATTATGACTAAAAACAACGACTGGTTTGCTTCGTGGTTTAACACAAGCTATTATCACATATTATATTCACATAGAGATGATGATGAAGCCCAAGAATTTATGCAGAATATTGCCACTTACTTGAAACTTCAAAAAAACGATTTATTATTAGATTTAGGCTGTGGAAAAGGGCGTCATTCAATATACTTAAATAAGCTTGGGTTTAATGTTGTTGGCGCCGATTTATCTAAAAACAGCATACAAAATGCAAAGCAGTTTGAAAATTGTACGTTAAAATTTATTGAACATGATATGCGAAATCCGTTCAATACAAAATACAATGCCATTTTAAATTTATTTACAAGTTTTGGTTTTTTTGAAGATGACAATGAAGATATTACCATTCTTCAAAATATTAAAAATGGTCTACAGCCTAACGGCATTGCAATTATAGATTTTATGAATGTAAAAAAAATAATTTCAAATTTGGTTAAAAAAGAAATACTGGTAATTGGAGGTATTACATTTCAAATTACACGATCTATCAAAAAAAATTTTATTGTAAAAGAAATAAATTTTGCTGCAGATGGTAAACACCACACCTATTTTGAAAAAGTAAAGTGTTTAGATTTACCAAAAATTAAAGCGTATTTATATTCAGTTGATTTTAAAATAAAGCATACTTTTGGTAATTATCAGTTAGATGATTTTAATGAAGAAACATCTGATCGATTAATTTTAGTTTTAGAATGACTTATTTAGCACTTATATTATCCGTTTTAGTTGGGATTGTTATTGTTTACGGATTAAAACCTAGCAACAAGACGGTACAATTGCTATTAGCCTTTAGTGGCGCATATTTATTGTCAATAACAATACTTCATTTATTGCCAGAAGTATATTCAAGTAATAATGCCAAAGTTGGGTTATTTATACTTTTGGGTTTATTACTACAGATAATTTTAGATTTTTTCTCAAAAGGTGCTGAACATGGACATATTCACATTCAGGAAAATATTGCTTTCCCTTGGGCTTTATTTATAAGTATTGGTATTCACGCATTTATGGAAGGAATCCCATTGGCTAATAATCATGAACATGAGCATTTACTTTGGGCTATAGTAATTCATAAAGTACCTATTTCAATTATATTAGGTGCCTTTTTTGTAAGATCAAATATATCTAAATTTAAAGCTGTATTATTTTTACTGATATTCTCATTAATGTCACCTTTGGGTAGTTTGGCTGGTGAAAACATTCAAATATTGCTATTATATAAATCTGAAATTACCGCAATAATTATAGGTATATTTTTACATATTTCAACCATCATATTATTCGAAACTTCAAAAGATCATAAATTTAACCTTTTGAAGTTTATAGCAATACTTGTTGGCATGGTTGTTGCTTTTTTAGCCTAATTGGCTACTTGACTAATGAATTTTATACGCATTAAACGCAATTCTTCATCATCATAATCACCATCAAATTCATCCATTGCATCTTGTATTTTATCACTTTCAGATTCCATAAAATACTCAAATATTTCTTCCTGCTGATCTTCATCTAATAATTCATCAATGCAATAATCAATATTAATTTTTGTACCACTATATACAATACGCTGCATTTCTTCAATAAGTTCATCAAATTTTAAACCTTTTGATTTTGCAATATCTAGCAATGGAATTTTTCTATCTGTATTTTGTATTATAAATAATTTTAATCCTGAATTTACACCAGTACTTTTAACAATAAAGTCATCAGGTCTAAGAATATCGTTTTCTTCAACATATTTAGCTATTAATTCAACAAAAGGTTTCCCGAATTTTTTAGCTTTCCCTTCTCCAACACCAAATATATTTGTCAATTCATCCATCGAAATTGGATATTTTAACGCCATATCTTCGAGTGAAGTTTCTTGAAAAACAGCATATGGAGGTACGCCGTTCTTTTTAGCTACAGATTTTTGTAGATCTTTTAATAATTTCACCAAGGTCTCGTCAGATGCTACTCCACTACCCTTTTGATTTGTAACTATAGTTGGGTCGTCAGTTTCATCGTAAATATGGTCTTCAGTCATCATAAATGATGACGGTTTTTCAATATAATTAACACCCTTTTCATTAATTTTTATAACACCATATTGTTCAATTTCTTTTTTAATATAACCTGCAACTAAAGCTTGTCTTATTAACGCCATCCAATACTTATCTGAATGTTGCTTACCACACCCAAAAAATGGCTGATTATCCGTTTTATGAGACTTCAACAATGCATTTACATTACCAATTAAGGTATTAACAAGTTCTTTAGCTTTATACTTTTGATACGTTTTTTGAACTACTTCTAAAAGGTTCTTTAAATCATCTTTTGCTTCATGTTTCTTCTTCGGATTTTGGGTATTATCATCCATTTCAGCACCTAAACCATTTACATCGTCAAATTCTTCACCAAAATAATGTAACAAATATTTCCTTCTAGACATTGAAGTTTCTGCATAACCAACTACTTCTTGTAAAAGTGAATTTCCAATTTCTTGTTCTGCCACAGGCTTACCAGATAAAAACTTTTCAAGTTTTTCAATATCCTTATATGCGTAATAAGCCAAACAATAACCTTCACCTCCATCACGGCCTGCTCTACCAGTTTCTTGATAGTAACTTTCCAAGCTTTTTGGAATATCATGATGAATTACAAAACGAACATCGGGTTTATCAATTCCCATTCCAAAGGCAATGGTAGCAACAACTACATCAATATCTTCCATTAAGAACATATCTTGGTGTTTTGATCTTGTTTTACCATCCAATCCTGCATGATAGGGAACAGCTTTCACTCCATTTACCTGCAATACTTGTGCAACTTCTTCAACCTTTTTTCTGCTTAGACAATATATTATCCCAGATTTATCTGCGTGTTGACGAATAAATCGAATAATATCTGAATTTATATTTTTTGTTTTTGGTCTAACATCATAAAACAGGTTAGGACGATTGAAGGAAGCTTTAAAAGTTTTAGCTCCACTCATACCAAGAGTTTTTAAAATATCTTCCTGCACTTTCTCAGTTGCTGTTGCAGTTAAACCAATGATAGGAACAGTATCAATTTTCTCAATAATTGCTCTAAGGTTTCTGTATTCAGGTCTAAAATCATGTCCCCATTCAGAAATACAATGTGCTTCATCAATGGCTACAAATGAAATATCCTGCCTTTTTAGAAACTCAATATAATCTTCTTTAATAAGAGATTCTGGAGCTACATATAATAATTTTGTAATTCCACTCTCAATATCACTTTTAACTTGCGCTACTTCAGTTTTATTTAAAGAAGAATTAAGTACGTGTGCAATTCCATATTCGGAAGAAATACCTCTAATCGCGTCTACCTGATTTTTCATCAAAGCTATTAATGGAGAAACTACAATTGCAGTTCCGTTTTTAATCAACGCTGGTAGCTGATAACATAGCGATTTACCACCACCTGTTGGCATAATAACAAAAGTATCATTACCGTTCATAATACTTTTTATTACATCTTCTTGTAAACCTTTGAATTTATTAAATCCAAAATTCTTTTTCAAAGCCTCATGTAAATCAATATCTTTACTGCTCATTATGCATTTTAATTATTAAAACAAATTTTAATTTTAGGGACTAAATAAGTATCTAGCACTAAAGTTAAAAAAATATTACACATTTGACTTTTATTTTTAGAAGTTTCTTCAATTTCTAATTAAATAAATTTATTTTTGTTTGCTATTACAAGGTAAAACATTTTTTTAATTCAAAAACCTATTCTTTTGAAAAATAAAAATAGAATTATAGAAAACGCTCAACAAACAATTTTAGCTGAAAGCAAAGCGATTGCGAATTTAGTAAATTTTCTAAATGATGATTTTGAAAATTCCGTAAATTTTATCCACAATTCAAAGGGTAGAGTTATTGTTACAGGTATTGGTAAAAGTGCAAATATTGCGACTAAAATTGTTGCTACATTTAATTCTACCGGAACACCTGCAATATTTATGCATGCAGCCGATGCAATTCACGGAGATTTAGGAATTATTCAAACAAATGATGTAGTTATTTGTATTTCTAAAAGTGGAAATACTCCCGAAATAAAAATTTTAGTACCACTTATTAAGAATTATGGCAATAAAATTATTGCAATTACTGGAAATATTGAATCGTTTTTAGGTACTAATGCCGATTTTGCATTAAACTCTTATGTAGAAAAAGAAGCGTGCCCAAATAATTTAGCACCAACAACAAGTACAACAGCTCAATTAGTTATGGGAGATGCTCTAGCAGTTTGTTTGTTAGAGTTAAATAGTTTTTCGAGCAATGATTTTGCAAAATACCATCCTGGTGGTGCTTTAGGTAAAAAATTATATCTAAGAGTTCGTGATTTAATTGAAAATAATGCGCAACCACAAGTAACAATTCATACACCTATTAAAGATGTAATTATAGAAATTTCAAAAAAACGCTTAGGAACAACGGCGGTTATTGAGAATACTAAAATTATAGGTGTTATTACTGATGGAGATTTAAGACGAATGTTAAAAGATAATGCCGATATTAGCCAATTAAAAGCTAATGATATTATGAGTAAAAATCCGAAAACCATTCAAGTAGATGAAATGGCAATAACTGCATTAGAAACTATGGAGAATAATAATATTACTCAAATTTTAGTTGAAGATGGCACAAAATATGTTGGTGTTGTACATTTACATGATTTACTAAAAGAAGGAATTTTTTAGTATGGCAAAAAAAATAATAGAAGAAAAAGAAATGTCATTTTTAGACCATGTAGAAATACTTAGGTGGCATTTAGTAAGGTCTACTGCTGCTATTTTAGTTTTTGCTATAGTTGCATTTGTAATGAAAGATTTTATTTTCAATAAAATCATTTTTGCACCTAAAGAAGCTAGCTTTATTACGTATCGGTTTTTTTGTAAAATTTCTAAATTAGTAGGTACAGAAGGATTATGTATTGATGATATTCCGTTCACTTTTCAAAGTTTGGAAATGGCTGAGCAATTTAGTGTACATATTTGGACATCTATAACTGTTGGTTTTATTGCGGCGTTCCCATTTGTTATTTGGGAGTTTTGGAAATTTATAAGTCCTGGACTGTATGATAAAGAGCGTAAAGGAGCTTTAAGCTTCATTATAATTTCATCATTATTGTTTTTTATTGGTGTACTATTTGGTTATTATGTAGTAACGCCACTTTCTGTAAATTTCTTAGGAAATTATTCAGTAAGTGATATTGTAGAACGAAACATTACTATTGGTTCCTATATTTCTTTAGTACGATCTTCATCATTAGCCTCTGGGTTAATTTTTGAATTGCCAATTGTTATGTATTTTTTAACTAAAATGGGCTTAGTAACACCCGATTTTTTGAAGAAATATAGAAAACATGCATTGGTAGTTGTGTTAATTTTAGCCGCAATTATTACACCTCCTGATATTATCAGCCAAATAATTGTAGGTATTCCAATTATGATATTATATGAAATAAGCATTTATATTTCTAAAATGGTACTTGAACCTGAACGAAAAAAAGAACGAAAAAATAAATTTTATTTTTTTATTATCAGTCTTATTTTTTGTGGGGGAGTTATTTTAATATTATATAATTACTCAGCTATCAGCACATTTCTAAGGGAATTATTCGGCGGGTAATATGGTAGATAGAAATACACCCATTGTTTCTAAATCATATGAGATTAATATATTTATAAAGTAGTGATGAAACTGAACGTAAAAAAGAACAGCAAAATGCCTAATCAAATTGAAGAGTTTAATGAGTATCGAAATAAAATGAATGATAAAATTTTGGCTGAAGATAATAAGGTCATTAAAAGAATCTTCAATTTAGATACCAATGCTTATAAAAAAGGTCATTTAGATATAAAAACTAAAGAACTACTAGGCTTAGTAGCTTCAGCAGTATTACGTTGCGATGATTGTATAAAATATCATTTAGAAACAAGTTTTAAAGAAGGAGTTTCAAAAGAAGAAATTATGGAGACACTCTCAATAGCAACACTGGTTGGTGGAACTATTGTAATTCCTCATTTACGTAGAGCCTATGAGTTTTGGGAAGAACTTGAAAAATTATCTGTAAACAAATAAATATAAAAACGTGATTTTAAGAGCTGAAAACATTAAAAAGAAATACGGTAGTAGATACGTTGTAAATGGAATTTCTTTAGAAGTAGAACAAGGTCAAATTGTTGGGCTATTAGGTCCAAACGGAGCAGGAAAAACAACATCATTTTATATGATTGTTGGAATGATTAAACCTAACGAAGGTGAAATTTATTTGGATGACCAACCAATTACCAAATTTCCAATGTACAAAAGAGCACAACAAGGTGTTGGGTATTTAGCCCAAGAGGCTTCTGTATTTAGAAAATTATCTGTTGAAGATAATATTATGTCGGTATTACAATTCACAGATCTTTCAACGCTAGAACAAAAGAAAAAATTAGAATCGTTGATAGATGAATTTAGTTTAGGGCATGTTCGCAAAAACCGTGGAGATTTATTATCGGGAGGAGAAAGAAGAAGAACCGAAATAGCTCGTGCTTTGGCTTCCGATCCGAAATTTATTTTATTAGATGAACCTTTTGCAGGGGTTGATCCAATTGCTGTTGAAGACATACAAAGTATTGTTTCACATTTAAAAGATAGAAATATTGGTATTTTAATTACCGATCATAATGTACAGGAAACGTTGGCAATTACAGATAAAACGTATTTAATGTTTGAAGGTGGTATTTTAAAAGAAGGAACACCTGAAGAACTTGCTGAAGATGAAACTGTTAGACGTGTCTACCTAGGGAAAGATTTTGAACTAAAGAAGAAGAAGAAGAAGAAGTTCTAATCTTTTTTATATAATGAACTACAAAAAGATATTTACAAAATTAGCTACTGAATTAAAAAACTTTGAAGATAATGGCAAAGTAGCAACCTACATTCCTGAATTAAGTGGAGTTAATCCCATAAAATTTGGCATTCATTTAACTACTATCAACAATAAACATTTTAATTTTGGAGATAGCTCAGAAAAATTCTCCATACAAAGTATCTCTAAAGTTTTATCATTAACATTAGCTTATCAACTTGAAGATGAAAAGTTATGGAATAGAGTTGGTGTAGAGCCTTCAGGAACCCCATTTAACTCACTTATACAGTTAGAAACAAATTTAGGTATTCCACGCAATCCATTTATAAATGCTGGAGCTATAGTAGTTTGTGATATTTTAGTGAGTCATCTTAAAAACCCTAAAAGTGATTTTATTCAATTTGTGAGAACTGTTTCTGGTGTTACTTCCATAAATTATTGCCCTCATATTGTTGCTTCAGAAAAATCTACAGGATATAGAAATACAGCTTTAATAAATCTTATGAAATCCTTCGGAAATATTAAAAATGATATTGATGTTGTGATGGATTTTTACTTTAATTTGTGTTCAATAGAAATGACTTGCAAAGAGCTTTCTCAGACATTTATTTACCTTTCAACCTACGGAGTTTCACCTTACACTGATAAACGAATTTTAAGTAAAAGTAAGTCCAAACGCATCAATGCAATTATGCAATTATGTGGTTTTTATGATGAGGCAGGAGAATTTTCGTTTAAAGTTGGTCTTCCTGGTAAAAGTGGTGTTGGTGGTGGAATTGTTGCTATTTACCCAAATAAATACTGTATTGCCGTTTGGAGCCCTAAACTTAATGGAAAAGGAAATTCTAATAAAGGAATTAAATTTTTAGAGCAATTTACTACAGAAACTAAAGCTTCTATTTTTTAATAACCCAACACTGTTATTTTTTAGTAGCCAATGAAATTAGTACATACAACACTATAACAATTGGAATTGCTATAAATTGAAATAAAATACTCAAAATAGCAGTAGCCATAAGAAATACAAATTTAACTTTATTTGTTTTCCAACTATAATCTTTAAATTTTAAAGAAAATAATGGAATTTCAGCATTCATTAAATAACAAAGTAATATTGTTAACCCAACTAAAAACCATACATTTTCAATAACAACAGTTGCAATAGTATTATTACTGTAAGTCAAAATTAAAGGTAAAGATAAAACTACCAAAGCTGCTGCTGGTGTTGGTAAGCCAATAAATGAACTTGTTTGACGTTCGTCAATATTAAAATTTGCCAATCTATAAGCTGCAGCTAGCGTAAACAATAAACCTATAATAGAAATAAAAAAAGTGCTTGTAAAATAATCTTTTGCAACAAAGTCTATTACTAAACTTGACAATCCCCAACTCCCCTTTTCTAACGCTTCAGTTATCAATTGAAATAACACAATTCCTGGTACAACACCACTTGTAACCACATCAGCCAAAGAATCTAATTGTTTACCTAATTCACCCTGTACATTTAATAAACGTGCAGCAAAACCATCAAAAAAATCAAAGAAAATTCCTAAAAAAACAAAAAATGATGCTATAACTAATTGTTCTTTCACTGCAAAATAAACGGCTATAGTACCTGAAAGTAAGTTTAATAATGTTAGTATATTTGGAATGTGTTTTTTAAATGTCATTTGTAGAAATTTTTGCTAAATTTAGTAAATTGTTTTCAGTACATTTAAATTCTATCTATTTTTATTTATTATTGCTATATGCCAATTATTGAATCTACTTATAAACCTCCTTTTTTATTTAAAAATTATCACTTTAATACCACTTTTAAAACGCTATTTTATAAAGATACTATTCTTTATAAAAGAGAGCGAATAACACCCCCCGATGACGATTTTTTAGATTTAGATTTCTCAACTGTCGGTTCAAATACCCTAGTAATTGCTATGCATGGCTTAGAAGGGAGTTCACAATCTAAATATCTAATTTCAGTAATTAAGTACTTAAATTCTTGTAAAATTGATTGTGCAGCTATCAATTTTAGAGGTTGTAGTGGTGAAGATAACAACCAACTTTATTCATACAATAGTGGAAAAACAGATGATGTAGACTTGGTTATTAATCATATTGCTTCAACCTACAATTATAAAAACATCATTCTTTTAGGGTACAGTATGGGAGGAAACATTACACTTAAATATATAGGTGAAACAAATAATTTACTTCCTGAGATTAAAGCTGCAATTGCTATTTCTGTTCCATGTGATTTGAAAGGTTCTTCACACGTTTTAGGAAAATGGAACAACTCATTATATATGAATAGATTTATGAAAACCCTAAAAGAAAAATCGTTAGTAAAGCTTGAAAAATTCCCCAATAGTACTATTAAAAGAGAAGAAATTTTAAAATCTAAAACTTTTGAAGATTTTGACAATGCTGTAACCGCTCCACTTTCCGGCTATAAAAATGCTGAAGATTATTGGAGAAATTGTAGTAGTAAACAATTTATTCCTAACATTCAGAAACCAACACTTTTAATAAATGCTTTAGACGATTCATTTTTATCAAAAAGTTGCTACCCTATAAATGAAGCAAAAAATAATCCTTATTTAAATTTAGAATTACCCAAATACGGTGGTCATGTTGGGTTTAATACAGCTTACTTTGGAAAAGATTTATTGTGGAGCGAACAACGAATTTTTAGTTTTATCAAACACATTATTTCTTGATTTTTGAACATTAACTTATAAAGTTTTTTTACATTCGCTTTTTAAATATGATGCCTTGAAAAAAATAGTACTACTAATATTATTAACAATTCAAGTAGTTTCCAGTCAAACTACTAGAAAATACTCTAATGAATTTTTAACTATTGGAGTTGATGCAGCCGCTTTTGGTATGGGTAAAGCTGTAGTTGCAACTAGCAATGATGTCAATTCAATTTATTGGAATCCAGCTGGTTTAACAGCTATAAATAATTATCAAGGCGCTATAATGCATGCTGAATATTTTGCTGGAATCGCCAAATACGATTATATTGGGTTTGCAATGCCTATTGATGGTAGAAGCGCATTAGGGGTTTCTTTAATTCGTTTTGGAGTTGATGATATTTTAAACACAACAGAACTTATTGATAATGAAGGAAATATTGATTATAACCGCATTAGTTTATTTTCTGCTGCAGATTATGCATTAAACATTGCTTACGCAAGAAGTTTACAGGTTCAAGGCTTAAACATAGGTATTAACACGAAAATTGTAAGAAGAATTATTGGAGACTTTGCCACCTCTTGGGGATTCGGTATAGATGCTTCACTACAATTTGAAAGAAACAACTGGAAATTTGGATTAATGCTTCGTGATATAACTACAACATTTAATAGTTGGAGTATTGACGAAGGCGAATTTGAAAAAATTAAAGATGCCATCCCTAATCAAAATCAGGAATTACCGGAAACTACCGAAATTACATTACCAAAAGCACAATTAGGAGTTGCCAAAATTTTTGAAATAAATCGTGATTTTAATTTATTGACTGAAGTAGATTTAAACCTTCGTTTTACAGAAACCAATGATATTATTTCATCAGATATTGTGAGTATTGATCCAGCGATAGGATTTCAAGTAGCTTATTTAGAAACGGTGTTTTTACGTGGTGGAATTGGCAATATTCAAAACGAAATACAGTTTGACAATAGTAAAGAGGTTGTTTTTCAACCAAATTTTGGCGTAGGTTTTAAATTTAAAGGAATACAAATAGATTATGCACTCACAAATATTGCGAGCATTGGAAATGCATTATATTCTAATGTATTTTCAATTAAAGTAGATTTTGAATATTTTAAATAACATGAAAAAACAACTATATTTTATACTACTTCTTTTAAGCTGTTTTCAGATTACAGCTCAACAATTATCACCTAAAGCAACCATTAGCGTAATTACTTGTGGCCCTGGAAATGAATTGTATTCAACCTTTGGGCATAGTGCGTTTAGAGTGTACGATGCTACTTTAGGAATAGACAAAATATATAATTATGGTACTTTTAACTTTAATGCTCCAAATTTTTATTTAAATTTTGCAAAAGGACAGTTAACGTATCAATTATCAACTTCTAGTTTTGGACGCTTTTTAAGAATTTATAATTATGAAAATCGATGGGTTAAAGCTCAAGAGTTAGATTTAACTATAACTGATGTTCAAACAATTTATAATTTTCTAGAAAACAACGCAAAACCAGAAAATAAATCCTATCAATACGACTTTTTCTACGACAATTGTTCAACAAAAATTGAACAAGTGCTAAAAGCGGTTTTAAAAGATCATGTACAATTTAACAATAGCCATATTACAACAATTAAAACACACAGAGATTTAATTGCAGATTATACCGTAAATCATAAATGGAGCAAATTTGGAATAGATTTAGCATTGGGTTCTGTAATTGATAAAGAAGCTACAAAAGACAATTATAAATTTTTACCTGACTATATTTATAAAGCCTTTAACAATGCTACACTCAATTCTAATAAAGCTTTAGTAAGAAATGAACGTGTAATTTTAACTGAAAAAAAGCTAGTTATTGAAAACTCAAAACTACTTCAACCTATTTCTTTTTTTTTAGTGCTATTGTTTTTCATTTTATTGATAACGTATAAAAATAAAAAATCAAACAAACGAAGTAAATGGTTAGATTTTTTATTGTATTTCACAACTGGAATTATTGGTATCGTAGTTTTATTACTTTGGTTTGCAACCTCACATACAGCAACTTACCGGAACTTAAATTTTTTATGGGCTTTTGCTCCTAATTTAATTGTTGCATTCTTTTTATTGAAATCAAAATTACCAAAATGGTTGGTTATATATAATTGGTTTTTACTAATTTTAGTAGTATTAATAGTGCTGTTTTGGGTTTTAAAAGTACAAATATTTAATAATGCTTTAATACCCTTTATAGTTACATTATCTGTGAGGTATTTATTTTTGATAAATTATCAAAAATCTAGACTATAGTTTTAACTCCAAATATTTATCAACAAAGGCTTTTATACCATCTTCTAATTTGGTTTCAGGTTTAAAATCTATATACTCAAATAAACTTTCAACATTAGCATAGGTTGATTGTACATCTCCAGGCTGCATAGGTTTAAAAACTATTTTCCCTTTTTTATTCAATGCTTTTTCAACTGCTTTCACATAATCCATTAAAGCTACCGGACTATTATTACCTATATTAAACAACTGGTATGGCTTTGAACTTTTTGAAGGAATAGGCTTTTTAGGATTGAATTCAGAATTATTATCAATTGGTGGTTTAGGTATTAACCTCTTTATACTTTCAACAATATCAGCCACATACGTAAAATCACGACTCATATTTCCATTATTAAAAACTTCAAACTCTTTATCTTCAACAATTGCTTTTGTAAATATATGCAAGGCCATATCTGGTCTTCCCCAAGGACCATACACCGTAAAAAATCGCAATCCCGTTGAAGGAATATTGTATAAATTAGCGTATGAATGTGCCATCATTTCATTCGCCTTTTTACTTGCTGCATATATAGCTAAAGGATGATCTGTACAATTGTCTTCTTTGAAAGGAATTTCTTCACTTAAACCATATACTGAACTTGATGATGCAAAAATTAAATGTTCAACAGGAAAAGCTCTACAACTTTCTAAAATATTTAAAAATCCTGTAATATTACTATCTACATATGAGTGTGGATTCTCTAAAGAGTAACGTACTCCAGCCTGAGCAGCTAAATTAACTACATAATCAAATTGTTGTTCTTTAAATAAATTCTTTATGTTTTCTAAATCGGTTAAATCCAACTTTATAAATGAAATTGTTTCCGCTACAATTAATTTGTTGTACTTAATTTCAGAAGTATTAAATCCTAAATCTTGTAACCTTGCTAATTTTAAATTTGGATCGTAATAATCGTTAATATTATCTAACCCAACAACTTCATAATTTGAATTTACCAATAACTTGGCTAAATGATGACCAATAAAACCCGCCATTCCTGTAATAAGTATCTTTTTTTTATTTTCGAAATTCATTCGTTTCTTTATATTTTAAAGAGTCTTCTATAAGCTAAGACTGACATATTGCTTTAAACAAAAATAGCACTAAATACTAAAATGGTTAATATATGCTGCAATTATTTTAAAATAGTCGCAATACATTTCAAATTAACTACCTAAATTTGACCTATAAATTTTGAAACAAATGAACAAGCAATTAATTGAATGCGTACCAAACATTAGTGAAGGACGCGATATGCAAAAAATAAATACAATTGCAAATGTAGTTGAAACTGTTGAAGGCGTTAAGTTATTAGATATTGACCCTGGAAAAGCAACTAATAGAACTGTAATTACTTTTGTTGGTGAGCCTAAAAACGTAATTGAAGCTGCTTTCAAACTCATTAAAAAAGCTGCTGAATTAATTGATATGAGCAAACATAATGGAGAACATCCACGCTTTGGAGCTACAGATGTTTGTCCGCTTGTTCCAATTTCAGGAATTACATTAGAAGAAACTGCTGTATTTGCGCATCAATTAGGTGAACGCGTTGGAAAAGAACTTGGAATTCCTGGTTATTTTTATGAAAATGCTGCGAAAGAAACAAAGCGAATAAACTTAGCGAACTGCCGTTCAGGTGAATATGAAGGCTTAAAAGAAAAATTAAATAATCATGATTGGAAACCTGATTTTGGTCCTACTGAATTTAATTCTGATGTAGCTAAAACAGGTTGTACAGCTATTTCTGCACGTGACTTTTTAATTGCATACAATGTAAATTTAAATACCACTTCTACACGTAGAGCCAATGCTATTGCTTTTGATATTAGAGAAGCTGGAAGAGTAAAACGCGAGGGAAATGCTGCTACAGGAAAAAAAGTACTGGATAAGAATGGAGAGCCTGTTCGTATTCCTGGGAAATTAAAAGCTGTTAAAGGAATTGGTTGGTTTATTGATGAGTATGGAATTGCTCAAATTTCTTATAACTTAACAAATATTACCATAACCTCTATGCACATTGCTTTTGACGAAACTGTGAAATCGGCTACAGAAAGGGGTCTGAGGGTTACAGGCTCAGAACTTATTGGGCTAATACCATTACAAGCAATGCTAGATGCCGGGGATTACTTTTTACGCAAACAAGAACGCTCTTTAGGAATTTCAGAAGAAGAGAAAATTAAAATTGCTGTAAAATCACTTGGACTGGACGATTTAAAACCTTTCAATCCGAAAGAAAAAATTATTGAATATTTGTTAGAAGATGGTTCTAAAAAATTGGTTGACTTTACCGTAAGTGGCTTTGCTGAAGAAACTGCAGGTGAGTCTATGGCTCCTGGTGGTGGTTCAATTGCAGCTTATGTAGGTGTTTTAGGAGTTTCATTAGGAACTATGGTCGCTAATTTATCAGCTCATAAAGCTGGTTGGGATGCTAAATGGGAATTTTATTCGAATTGGGCAGAAAAAGGACAAACATATAAGAATAAATTGTTGTTTTTAGTTGATGAAGATACCAATGCTTTTAATAAAATTATTGAAGGTTTCAGATTACCTAAAAATACTTCCGAAGAAATTGAAGTACGAAAAAATGCTATCCAAGAGGCTACAAAATATGCTACAGAAATTCCATTTCAGGTAATGGAAACTTCGTATAACTCTATGGAAGTAATGTATGCCATGATAAAAGAGGGCTTACAAAGTTCCTTATCTGATGCAGGGGTTGGAATTTTATGTGCAAGAACTGCTGTTGTAGGAGCTTATTTTAATGTTCGTATCAATGCCAAAGATATTAAGGACCGTATTTTTGCAGAAGAAATCTTAGCTAAATCGAAAGTAATTTTCGAAAAAACGATGCTTGTTGAAAAAGAGGTTATGGAGTATATTGATAGTAAAATGTAAAAAACTTTAATTCTAAAATTACATGAAATCTATTTTTTATTATGGCTACTTTATTTTCATTTTTGTTATTGGGTGTATCAAAAAACCTGCTAACTCAGTTAAATTAGTTGTAAATCAAGTTGCTATAGCTCCTGAGCCTGTGACTAATAATGCTGTTAGCGAAGCATTTATAAATAACACACCTTATATTTTTAGCTTTGGAGGGTTGGATAGTACAAAAGTTTATTCAGGAATACATCAACGGAGTTACAGATATGATGTGAAAAACAACTCTTGGCTTCAACTTGCTAATTTACCTGATACTTTGGGGAAAATAGCAAATGCTGCTACATTAATAAAAGATACTATTTACATAATGGGTGGGTATCATGTGTTTGAAAATGGCACTGAAGTTTCTTCGAATAAAGTGCATAGATATGCGGTTAAAAGCAACCAATTTTTATCTGATGGAACTCCAATACCAATTCCTATTGATGACCACGTGCAAACTGTTTGGCGTGATAGCCTAATTTATGTGATTAGTGGATGGAGCCATAAAGAAAATGTGCCAGATGTTCAAATTTACAATCCTTATAGCAATACTTGGAAAATAGGAACATCAATACCAAACAGCCATCAATTTAAAGCTTTTGGTGCAAGTGGTGTTATTATAAAAGATACTATTTATTATTTTGGAGGTGCTGCTATGGGCAAAAATTTTCCAATACAATCACAGATAAGAAAAGGTATAATTAATCCTGAAAATTCACAAAACATAACTTGGACAACTCATAGTTTAGATAGTACTTACAGGAGTTATAGAATGGTTGCAGCAAATGTATATAACAGTCCTCATTTTATAGGTGGTAGTGCAACAACCTATAATTACAACGGAATTTCTTATACTAATTCAGGAGGTGTTTTACCACATTTTACAAGTTTTTATTATAAAAATGGGAAACTCCAAAAACATCTAGACAACTTATTACCAATGGACTTAAGAGGTATAGCTTCCATAAGCGATTCTATAAAATTACTTTACGGAGGAATGGAATCCAATCAAAAAGTTTCTAATAAAATTTTAAAATTAAGTTGGAATAAAGGCAATTAAAACTGTAAAGATTCTCCATCATTTGGAATAAAAACTTTATTCATAAGTCCTTTTTCTTGAACAATTTTTTTTAATTGTTTTCTTGTAGTTGGGCAGTGATTTAACGCTTCTAAATGATTTGCTATAACTTTTTTAGGTGATTTCTCAATAAATGTTACAATATCATCCAAGGTCATTAATAATGGTTTTCCAATATCTAGCCTTGCCGTTCCTTAATCAACTACTGAAATATCAGGGTTTAATTCCGTTAGTGCTCTATTTACATCTTCTGTAAAAACAGTATCTGCACTTATATAAATTGAAGGCGAATTTGATAGCTCAATATAAAAACCCATAACTTTTCCCATAAGGCCACTCACCCATCCGTAGCCATGTTTTGCAGGAATTCCAACAATTTTTCCTTCAAAATAATTTTGAGATTCCCAATAATTTAGTGCATTCCTAACATTTAAACCTCTTTTTAACAAGGCTTTTTTATCTTCGCTATTACATACAATTGGAATATTTTTTTCTCTTAAAAATTCTTCTCCTGCTTTATCTAAATGATCTGGGTGTAAGTGTGTAATTAAGCAATCTGTTATTTTATCTAAAATTTGCTGACTGTTTTTTGGCAACGAAACTAAAGGATTTCGCTTTGCCTTATATCTAAACAACGTAAAAGGAGCAATTGTTCCTTTTTTGCCTAGCATTGGATCAACTAAAATAAATTTATCTTCTGCTTCAATTACAAATGTGACGTTTCTTAAATGATGTATCTTCATGTTCAATGATTATATAAATGAGAAACGAAAGTAAACTATACAATTATTACTTTCATTGATTCAAATCAAGAAATTCTTTTTCTTATTCTACTTAAAGTTTCTGGTGTCACTCCTAAATATGATGCAATATGATATTGAGGCACTTTATTGAACCAACATAACTTATGCTTAACGATTTCTTGATATAATTTTTCTGAAGTCTTTGTAATTCTATGATATTCAAATAATTCTTTTTGTTCCAACAATTTTTGAAAAGTTAAGTCTATAAACGATTTACCACATTCATATTTATTTAATAATTCAACAAATTTATGCTTATCTAATAATTTTAGCTCAACATCAGTAATAGCTTCTTGATTTTTTTTAGTAGCAACTGAATTATTAAATGAAGAAAAATCTGTCAAAAATTCGGGTTGAGCATAAAAATTTATATTTGTTTCTTTTTCATCCGTTGCATAATATTCTCTAACAACCCCTTTTTCCAGAAACTTCAATTTTTGCTCAACCTGTCCAGATTTGAGCAGTAATGAATTTTTTTTATAATAAACCGTCTCAAATGAAGCCAATAATTCTTCAACCCCTTCTTTATTTAAAGGGTAATCTGTCTTAAAAAAATTGGCTAACTTCCCTTTATTACTCACTTGTCATAATAAATAATGGGTTCATTTCGAAACTATTATAGTTTGGACATAATCTATCTGTATTATAAAATTTTTCAATATTTACTAGTTTAGATTTTCCTGTAACTACATCAATAGGCACATTATCATATCTACCATTTTTAAGTACTACTAACCTACCATGAATTCCTTTAATAATTAAATCTAGCGCTAAGTTTCCATAAGCCATTGGCACAATAGAGTCAATAGCATCAGGATCTCCACCTCTAACTAGATACCCTAATTTTTGGTTGATAACATTCACATTTTTTCCATTATTATATTTAGGTGATGCTTCTTTTAATCGTTGAGAAACCATTTCTCCTATTCCACCCAATTTTGCATGTCCAAATTGATCTTTTTCATTGCCTTTAAAAACCATATCACCACCTTCAAACATGGCTCCTTCAGAAACCAATACTACTGAATATTTACTTGGATTATCATACCTATCCTCCATTAAACGTTCAGAAAGTATGTCAATATTAAACTTATACTCTGGAATTACACATCTGTTTGCGGCTCCTGCCATTGTTGGTAACATTGCTGTAAAACCAGCATATCTACCAAATACTTCTAATACTAAAAAACGCTCATGTGAACCTGCTGAAGTTCTTAGCGTATTTGTCATATTAATAGTTCTGGTAATACAAGTACTAAAACCAATACAATAATCGGTTCCTGGTACATCATTGTCCATTGTTTTTGGAATTGCAACTACTTTTACACCTTCCTGATACAAACGCACTGCATAACTTAACGTGTCATCTCCACCTATTGGAATTAAATAATCTATACCTAAATAATTTAAATTACTTAATACCACTTTTGTCATATCATTGTATTCCTCTTTATATTCATCTTTTAAATGTTCAGGAACACTTGCTTTTGGAAGGTGACTAGGGCGAGTTCTTGAACTATGTAGAAAAGTACCTCCTGTTCTACCTGTTTTATTTACAATTATTTGTGTAAGTTCAATAATATTATTACTGTTATCAACCTTTGAATCTTGAACAAATTCAACAATACCAGCCCATCCACGTCTTAACCCCATCACTCTATAGCCTTCTCTAATTGCTCTAATTGTAATTGCTCTAATTGCAGGATTTAAACCAGGTACATCTCCTCCACCTGTTAATATTGCGATTGTTCCTTTTACTTTTTTTGCCATTTTTATATAGTTTTTAAACAATGTATTAAATTACAAAAAAATCATCATTTACATCATACTTTTTTCTAAATTGTAAATTATGAAAGCCGTTACCGTAAAAGAACTTAAAACTGAACTTAAAAATCACTCACATGAAGACATTGTCGCGCTTTGCCTTAGATTGTCAAAATTTAAAAAAGAAAACAAGGAGTTACTAACTTATCTATTATTCGAATCTTCCTATGAGGAAGGTTATATTGATAATGTAAAGTGTGAAGTTGATGAACAGTTTGAGTTGATAAATACAAAAACCTATTATTTTATTAAAAAAAGTGTTCGGAAAATATTACGGACTATAAAAAAATACATCAGATATTCTAAAAATAAAGAAACTGAAATTGAATTACTACTTTATTTTTGCAAAAAATTATACAATTTCAAGCCTTCTATAGAACGAAATACCGTTTTAAAAAATATTTGTATTAGAGAAATAACAAGTATCCAAAAAAAACTATTACTACTTCACGAAGATTTACAATACGATTATAATTTAGAGTTACAAAAGCTTCAATTTAAAAATTAGACAGAAACTTCTATAAATTTAATATGCAATGCTTTTTGTATTTCGTGTATTCTTTGCAATTCATTTGGAATAACCAATGCTATTGAAAAACCTCTTTTACCTGCTCTAGCCGTTCTTCCACTTCTATGTGTGTAGTATTCTAACTGTTCAGGTAATTGATGATGAATTATAAAAGCTAAATTATTAACATCAATTCCACGTGCCGAAACATCTGTAGAAATTAATACTTGTAAACTTCCATTTTTAAAAGCACGCATTACTTTATCCCTATCTCTTTGCTGCATATCTCCTTCAAGTGCATCAACCGAAAATCCTTCTTCTTTTAGAGCACTCACCAAATTCTGAGTTCCTGCCTTTGTTCTACAAAAAATAATTCCTCTCTCGTTTCCTCGCTTTTCCAATAAGCGAATTAAAAGGTTTACTTTTTCTTTTATAGTTGTTTTAATATATTGATGTGTAATGTTCGCATTTACCACATTACTCCTATTTACTTCTACTTTTGGTGCTTTGGCATTGATATATGTTTTAACAATACGCTGAATTTCTTCAGACATAGTTGCTGAAAAAAGCCAAGTATTTCTATCACCACTTGTGTATTTTAAAATTCTATTTAAATCGGTTTTAAAACCCATATTCAACATTTCATCAGCTTCATCTAAAACCAATGTAGAAATATTTTTTAGATTTATTTCTCCTCTTTCAATCAAATCAATTAACCTTCCAGGTGTAGCAACTACAATATGAGTTGTTCTTTGCAAGGCTTTTATTTGCTTGTCTATTTTCTCTCCACCGTAAACTCCTTCAACAAATATTTTAGTATCAACATATTTAGTAAATTTAAATAGTTGTTTTTTAATTTGCTGCACTAATTCTCTTGTCGGTGCCAAAATTAAGGCTTGAATATCTGAAGATTCAGGATTAATATTATGCAAAATTGGAAGTCCGAAAGCAGCTGTTTTTCCAGTTCCTGTTTGAGCTAAACCAATAAAATCTGTTTTTGATTTTAGTAAAACTGAAATTGTTTTTTCTTGTATTTCTGTAGGTGATTTAATTCCAAGCTCTTTTAATGCTTGTATATATTCTTCACGAACTCCTAAATTTAAAAATGCTGACATACCTTCCTGTTTTAAAAAATGCAAATATACTCTTATTTACTTGAGTTTCAGATTTATTATATATTCATTTATCCACTTTATTTATCACAAAAAGCTACTTAAATAAGTAGCTTTTTGTGATAAATAATATCGGTTTGTTTATTATATTTTCTTTACTTTAACAGCATTCATACCTTTTAAACCACGCTCTAATTCAAAAGTTACTTTGTCATTTTCTTTTATTTCTTCTAATAAACCACTTACGTGCACAAAATGTTTTTCTTGTGATGTAGTATCAATAATAAAACCAAAACCTTTTGAAGTATCAAAAAAGGATACTTTACCCTGCTTATCTACAGTTTCTTCCTCTTCTCTATCTTCTTTCTTTGGAATTCCAATTTCAATAGTCGAAGCATCAACCTTAATTTTTTTCGTAGGATCTAGCGGTGTATCAGTCAACTGTCCAAATTCATCAACATAAACAAACTCACTGGCTTGCCCACCAGCTTTACGCTCTTCTTTTTTAAGTAGTTTATCCTTTTTTTTCTTTAAACGTTTTTTTTCTCTTTCTTTTTTACCAAAAGTTTCTTGTGATCCGGCCATTAATTTTTTATTAAATTTTCATTGTTAAAACTGCTATTTCCTTAACAGTTAAGGTTGTCATTATAAAACAGCTATTAAAAAATAACTTATTAAGTAATTTTAGTGACTAGTCATAGTAAATTCAAAATTTTAAAATAAAAATACTGAGACTTTTGCAAATATACCATTTCAATTTTAATTTTTTGAAACTTTTGAGCATTTTAGCACTTACACTAAACATTTATTGATGATAACAGCTTAGAAATTATGTCTATAATTTGTATTTATCTAATTTGTGATAGTTTATAAAGGAAAATCATTCACTAATTAATACAAGATACTATGAGTTTTTTTGGTGTAAATATTATAATGCCATTACTTATCATAGTTAGTGCTCTATTTCTAGTATGGTATGCTAAAAAAGTTGAGAGAAATGGTTGAATTTCTTAATTAAAAATCTAATTGACCAAACTAAAACCTGAATATTAATTTCAGGTTTTTTTATGCAATTAACTTTAGTACTTTTGAAACTCTATGAAAGACCTCTTAATTATAGGATTTGTTTGGCCAGAACCCGCTTCAACTGCAGCAGGAAGCAGAATGCTACAACTTATAGACGTATTTCAAAAAAAGAACTATAAAATTACTTTTGTTTCTGCAGCAGCCAAAACCACCAACTCTTTTAACTTAGAAACTTTAAATATACAATCAATTAACATTCAGTTAAATGATTCTAGTTTTGATTCTTTTATTAAACAGTTAAAGCCAACAATTGTTTTATTTGATCGCTTTTTAACAGAAGAACAATTTGGGTGGAGAATAGCAGAAAATTGTCCAAATGCACTTAGAATTTTAGACACTGAAGATTTACACTTTTTAAGAAATGCTAGAAAAATAGCATTTAAAAACAAGTGTGAAGTAACATTAGATTTGTTAATGAGTGAGTTGGCAAAACGTGAGCTAGCAAGTATTTACAGATGTGATTTATCACTTATTATTTCTAAATATGAATTAAAATTATTGAAGCAAACATTTAACATTGACAAATCACTTTTAATATATGTTCCTTTTTTACTTAATCCAATAAACCTTAAACAACTTAACAAGTATCCAACTTTCAAAGAGCGAAAGCATTTTATGACTATTGGTAATTTTAAACATGAACCTAATTGGAATGCCGTTTTATATTTAAAAACTGAAATTTGGCCGCTGATTAAAAAACAATTGCCTAATGCTGAGATGCATGTTTATGGTGCTTATGTATCTGAAAAAGCCAAACAATTACATAATATCAAAGAAGGTTTTTTGATTAAAGGCTGGGCTGAAAACGCTGAAAATGTTTTTAAAAGTTGTCGTGTATGCTTAGCGCCTCTACAATTTGGGGCAGGATTAAAAGGTAAATTAATTGAATCCATGCAATACGGAACTCCTAGTATTACTACAAGTATTGGTGCTGAGGCAATGCATAAAAACTTACCTTGGAATGGTTTTATAAGTGATATTCCAAATAAATTTTCGTTAAAAGCAGTTGAATTATATAATAACGAGCAACTTTGGAAAGAAGCACAGCATAATGGAATTAATATTATTAACAAATGCTATTCTAAAGATAAATATGGAGAAAAGTTATTAAAACAACTAAAAAAGCTGCTAAAAAATGGTAAAAGCCATAGACTAAAAAACTTTACAGGAGCTTTATTAATGCATCATACACTAAAAAGCACAAAATACATGTCTAAATGGATTGAATTAAAAAACAAAGTTTAGTAATATTTTAATTAAGAATTTTTAAAATTCCCGAAGGAATTCTAGCTGGTTTCATTGTTTCCCTATCCAATAAGCACCATATAGTTTTAGCTTTTGCAATAAGCTTATCATTTCTTTGAATTTCTACAAACCGCTCAGATTTCACACCATAAGAATCACCTATCCAAGTATTTATAGTTATTTTATCATTCAATTTAGCTGCAGATATATAATCTATTTCGTGCCTTAAAACTACCCAAACATATTTAGTGTCTAATTGTTTTGTACTCAAAATACTCCAATGTTTTTGAGCAGCAGCTTGTACCCATTGTAAGTAGTGTAAATTATTAACATGATTCAAGTCATCAATATCATTTTTTTGCACTACTAAAGTGAATGTGAATTTATTTATTTCTGTCATTTTTAAGTAAACTAATTAATTCCAGTCATTTACAAATCCATTATTCTTATCCTATAATGATAGTTTTAAATTTAAATGTAAAATAATTGGATTTATAAATGTTATAATTTACATTTACAAAACCTAAAAAAGTTCAAGAATATTTAATCTTTTAACATTATTTTTTAAATATGGTTAAAAGATTTACAGTCGTGATTGATTGAGTATAAAAAAATTTTCGTGGGGACGACAGTTTTTTTCAAGCAAATTACGGCTGTTTTATGTAAATACATATGCTATATTAAACAGTTGTAAAGCAAATCTTATTATACTACCGTTGTGGGGACGACAATTACGAAGATTTTTACAACTGTTTTTTTATGGGGACAACTTTACTCATAACTATTTTTTATAAAGTAATGCAACAATTATTTGGCATTATTACTCTTCCAAATTTATTTTTAAATTGAAAGTACGGAGTTAATGTATTGATATAAATTTTATCCGACTTAGTTTCTCTCTTTAGAGCACTTAATTTTTTGACTAACATCATAATAACTATTTTAATTATCGGTTTATAAATATTTGTGTAAAATAATTTCTCCCATCACTATCTTTTTCGGTTGATATTCCAAAATGGGTGTAATCGCTTTTTTCAATAATAGCCCTATGTTCATCACTATTTAACCAGGCACCTACCACGCCTTTTGATGAGTTAAATCCATAGGCCACATTTTCACCAACTGATTTTGCAGATGCTTTAATAACTAAATTTTCATTTCTTTCAGGGAAATTATCATGATTAATCAATCCGGTTTCAACCATATAAATTGTATGTGAAAGCGCAACAGAAGAAATGACATCTAATCCTTCTAAAGCATTTAAACCTATTGATTCTCTATGATTATTTACCAAATCAAGAATTTCTAATTCTATAGTTGAGTAGTTAATTTTCACTTCATTTATCTCGTTAAAATAAATCCCATCTTCTTCATCTTTAACACAAGATGTGAAAATTGAACATACAAAGACAAATAGTATTAATTTAGATTGAATTGTTTTCATGCTAGTTTGGGGTTAATGAGGGGTTAAAATTTGTTTAAATTTAAAATACAGCCGCAACTATTATCTTCTTACTAACCGTTGTGGGAATGTTTGGTTGATAATATTCTGTTGCGACTGATTTTATATACGCATATAAATTCAACACTCTTTTCTTTTGAAAAAATGCTGAATTGTGCTAATATTAAAGTATTTAGGTACTTTAAATAAATATAGTTTCTATTTAATATTTGAGATATGTTGTTGTAGATAACAACAGCAAGTGCAGTGATTCTATTTAAAATCATGTTAGAGGGGTTTTGAATGTCTAATTTTGGGGTTATTATTTATCCTATATTATTATTATTATTTAAAAAAGAGGCAGAAACAAGGTTCTTACTAATCATCTAACTGCTATAAAACATTTTTCGGACTGCTTTATTTAGTATGTGACTACAGTGTGACTACCTCTAGGTTATTATTTACATATTCTTACTAACTTTAATTTTGATTATTTTGTACATTTTATTTAGGGGTGTAAATAATTTTGTGCAAAACAACCTATTTTATTTAGGGTTGATTTATTTATTCCTTATTTTATTCAATAATTTGTTAAGAGTTAAAACTTCCTTCTTTGTTAAATTGCCAACAACATCGTTTTCAAAATTGGTATGTACACCATCAATTTCATTTAACAAACTTAAACCTGACTCTGTTATTCTAATTTCTACCTTCCTCCTGTTTACTTCACTTTGGATTCTTGTAATTAAACCTTTTAACCGTAATTTCTCAACTAAACGAGTTGTATTACTATTTTTACTTACCATCTCGGCTTGTAATGTTAAAAGATCTGTAGGTTTTCCTTTCAAAACTCTTAAAGAACGTAAAACTTGAAACTGTTGAATTGATAATGCGTATTGCTTTAGATGATCTGAAAACTTCTCATTCATCCAGTTACCTGTATGCAAAATATTTGCAATTGTTAATTCAGGTAAATTTAGCTCATCATTTTTATCATTATTATTCAACTTCGGGGGGACAACAATTGTTTATACTACTATTGTATAGACATCAAATGTATATACAATTATCATAACAACCAAACTTTTTTGTTAAAAACTTTCAATATTTATTAAAATTACAATAGGTTTTGTTAAATTTATGAATACAAAAACAGTATCAATGTTTTACAACAAAGAAAATATAAACTAATGTAATGTGCTATTTTACAGTCTTTTAAATTTGTTTTGGTGAATTTTTAATAGTTTAAATTCTTCTGTGAATTATTAAGTTATTTATCCTCTGAAAAATTGAAATTTTAATAATTTTACTTTTTAAATTGTTAATAAGTCTGCTTTTTGTTAATAAGATTCATCTTTTTTTGAAATTTATATATAATCTTTTGTAGTAACTTAGGTTGCAAATAGCTCTAGCTTTTAACTATAAATTTGTATAAAACAACTTTATATGAAAACAATAGTTGCTGTAGCATCACAGAATAAGAAAATAATATTTGAGCATGCTGGAAAGTGTAGAAATTTTATAATCTATACTATTAACAATTCAAGTATTGATAGTAAAAAAATATTAGAACTAAGTAAAGAAGAAACATTACATAATACTTCACATAGTACAAACAATACTATTAAAAACACTTTGCTTGATGCTGATATATTGTTAACAAGAGGTATTGGAAATGGATTGATTCAAAAGTTGGCACGTCAAAATGTTGCGTGTTATAAGATTGAAGAAACTGATCCCGATATTGCAATACATAAACTAATTAACGGAACACTAGAGGCTGTTGCTCCTGTTTCACATGACAAAACTGGATGTAATTGTAATTGTGGAGGAACTCATGAACACAACCATTAATAGTTAAAATTAAAAAAAGGCTAATATATATTAGCCTTTTTTTAATTAGTTATTTCTCATTCCTTTGCCTCTTCCTTGCCCATTACCCATTCCGTTGGGATGTTCTTCATTAAAATGTTCTTCAAACCAAGTTGGTTTTTCTAACTCATTTTCATATATATATCCTGCTATCTTATGAATGTCACCTTCATTAAATGGCTGTTTTGGCATCACATTAAATTGTTTAACAGCTCCTCTCATTAATGCAGTTTCTTCTGTTGGATCTAGTACCCAGTTAGTCATAGCTTCTATAAACGCTGATTTTGTAGGATACGATTTCATAAATCTTCTTTTTATTGCAACCATTGGAGGTGCAATAATTTCATCGTGTGATTTTGCAGTAACTGAATGACATGCATAGCAATTATTTTTTAACAAAATATAGCTTTCCGTTTGCTCTACTTCATTTTTTTGAGCTGTTTTAATCTCATGTGTAGCGTTTTTATCTTTCTTTTTATCAGCACAACTTAATACAAGTAGAGATACCAAGCTTATAAGTACAAATTTTAACTTCATATTATTTTATAATTTAACTTTTGTTATTAAATGTATTTTATTGTTTCCCGCATTTTTCATTTAAACTTGCAAGTATTTCAATATATTTTTCTAATGAAATAAATTGAGGCTCGTAATTAACTTCATTCAAAGTTAACTGACTTGTGTAATTTCTTATATGGTTTCTTGAGCCACATTTTAACTTATCATACACATTTAAAATAGTAGAATTAGCTGTTTCATGCTCAAATTCTTCAATATCTTTTATATCTAAATCTTCAATTGTTGCGCCTACGTTTAATGCTTCCACAAGAGATATACTTGACTGTACTACCAAATCATTGTATAAAGTTTGTAATGTTTCGTTTGAAAAAACTCCTCTTTCTGTAGATGCTGGATCATTTATTTCATAGAGGTTTAGCAATACTAACAATTGATCCATATGCTGTTGTTCACTTTTTGAAATATTATTAAAA
>Ga0190303_1000084_pt1 | contig 37543 bp, 37 predicted proteins | sample 48700701_MG_FD_161672 | JGI IMG/M metagenome (GOLD analysis project Ga0190303, IMG submission 161672) | Hydrothermal vent sediment bacterial communities from Southern Trench, Guaymas Basin, Mexico - 4870-07-0-1_MG | ecosystem: Environmental > Aquatic > Marine > Hydrothermal vents > Sediment ... | reverse complement strand
TGCGCTGGACGCGGGGGCACATAGGATCAACGTTTCCTATGCCGATGGCGGCAAGACCCTGATCCGCGTGGTGGACGATGGCCACGGAATTCCGGCGGCTGATTTACCGCTGGCGATGTCGCGTCATGCCACGTCGAAAATTGATGGATCCGACCTGTTGAACATCCACACATTCGGGTTTCGGGGCGAGGCGTTGCCGTCACTGGGGGCGGTCGGGCGGCTGACGATCACGTCGCGGGTATCGGGGGCGGATGCGGCGACGATCCGTGTTGCGGGTGGCGCGATGGAGGCGGTGAAACCGGCGGCGTTATCTGCTGGGACCGTGGTTGAATTGCGCGATCTGTTTTACGCCACGCCTGCGCGGTTGAAATTCTTGCGCACGGATCGGGCCGAGGTGCAGGCGATTGGCGATGTGGTCAAACGGCTGGCGATGGCGGAACCGTTTGTCAGTTTTACCTTGCGCGATGTTTCGGGTGGCGGCGAGGGGCGGCTGACGTTCCGTGCCGATGCTGAAACCGGCGATTTGTTTGACGCGTTGCATGGGCGATTGCGGCAGGTTCTGGGGGCGGAGTTTGCTGAAAATGCGCTAAAGATTGATGCGGAGCGCGAGGGGATTGCGCTGACCGGATACGCGGCGTTGCCGACGTTTTCACGCGGGTCCGCGGTGATGCAATATCTATATGTTAACGGGCGGCCTGTTCGGGATAAATTACTGATCGGGGCGTTGCGCGGGGCGTATTTTGATTTTCTGTCGCGCGACAGGCATCCGGCGGCGGTGTTGTTTCTGGAGTGTGATCCGCATTTTGTGGACGTGAATGTGCATCCGGCAAAATCCGAGGTGCGGTTTCGCAATCCGGGTCTGGCGCGCGGGTTGATCGTTTCGGCGTTGCGGCATGCGTTGGCCGAGGCGGGGCATCGGGCCTCGACCACAGTGGCGGGGGCAACTTTGGGGGCGTTTCGGCCTGAGGCGACAGGACGGGTTTACCAGATGGATCGGCCCTCACAGGGGGCGATTGGAGCCAGTTTTGCGGCGCAGGCACCGGCGTTTGAGGGCGGGTTTGCCGAAGCATCAGCACGGTTTGAGGCGCCGATTGAAATGGATGCGCCGACGGATTTGCCGCTGGGGGCGGCGCGGGCGCAGGTGCATGAAAATTACATCATCGCGCAGACGTCGGATGGCATGGTGATTGTTGATCAACACGCCGCGCATGAACGGCTGGTTTATGAGAAGCTAAAGGCGCAGATGGCCGAAAACGGTGTGGCGGCGCAGGCTTTGTTGATCCCCGAGATTGTGGAGTTAAGCGAGGGTGATGCGGCGCGTTTGCTGGAGATGGCCGATGACCTGGCGCGGCTGGGGCTGAAGCTGGAGCCGTTCGGGGCGGGCGCGATTGCGGTGCGTGAAACGCCAGCGATTTTGGGTGCTATCAATGCCAAGCAGATGATCTTGGATATTCTGGATGAATTGGCCGATTTGGGTGACAGCCTAACGGTGCAAGCGCGGATTGAAGCGATCCTGAGCCGCGTGGCGTGTCATGGGTCTATCCGGTCGGGGCGACGGATGCAGGCGGACGAAATGAACGCATTGTTACGCGAAATGGAAGCGACGCCGCATTCGGGCCAATGCAACCACGGGCGGCCGACCTATGTGGAGCTGAAACTGGCGGATATCGAGAGGCTGTTTGGGCGCAAATGATGGGCATGCAGGACATAAACGACGCGTTGCAGGAATTCTGGATGATTGCGGCAGGGGTGGGAGCATTCATCGTGTTGATGATGCTGATCCTGCTGATCATGGTGGTGCGCCGCGCGGGGCGCTCGGCCTCGGCGACGGAACAAGTGTCGGTGCAGATGAATAACTTGGGCCAATCCGTGGCGGTTCTCGGGTCCGGGCAAGAACAGTTGCAAGGCAGTTTGCGCACGGTTTCGGATGCGCAAGCCACTGGGCAATCGCAGGTGTTGCAGACCATGGAGGCGCGGCTGGCGCATATGCAGCAACAGATGAATGACCGGCTGCATGAAAACGCGATAAAATCGGCGCGATCCTTAAGTGAAATGCAAGACCGGATGAAGGAAACCCTGCAAGGTAACACAGTGAAGACGACGCAGTCGTTGACGCAGCTTCAGGAGCGGTTGGCGACGATAGACAAGGCCCAAACCAACATTGAAAAACTGTCGGGCGATGTGTTGTCGTTGCAGGATATCCTGTCGAACAAACAGACGCGTGGGGCGTTTGGCGAAATCCAGCTGAACGATATTGTCAGCAAGGCGTTGCCTGCGGGCAGTTATAAATTACAGGCGACGTTATCTAACGGCAAGCGGGCCGATTGCCTGATTGATCTGCCCAACCCACCGGGGCCGATTGTGATTGATAGCAAGTTCCCGCTGGAAGCGTATGAGGCGTTGCGCAATGCCGATAATGACTGGGAAATGAAAGAGGCGGTCAAAGCGTTCAAGGTGTCCGTGAAGGGGCATATCAAGGCGATATCCGAGCGCTATATTATTGAGGGTGAAACCGCTGATGGGGCGCTGATGTTTTTACCAAGCGAGGCGGTTTATGCCGAGTTGCACGCGAATTTTCCCGAGTTGGTTCGGGAGGGATTTGCCGCGCATGTCTGGATCGTATCGCCAACTACCTGCATGGCGACGCTGAACACCATGCGGGCGATTCTAAAGGACGCGCGGATGCGTGAGCAGGCGGGTGCCATTCGCAAGACGCTGCGCCAATTGCACCGCGATGTCGAGATGGTGGTGGAGCGGGTCGGCAAGTTGGACACCCATTTCAATCAGGCGCGCGCTGATCTGGACGGGATCGGGGTGGCGGCAGAGCGGGCTGGAAAACGCGCCGCACGGCTGGATAATTTCGATTTTGAGGAATTGGCACCCGAAACGGATGCGGCAAATGTGGTGCCGATTGGAAAACAAGGCGAATAGGCTATGCCGCGGCGCTAATTTCTGGCAATCTGTATCCCGACTCGAAAGGTTCATTTATGCTTGAGATCAGTACCAACAAGATTGCCCGTGTAATTATCCGCGCCCGTGAATTGGGCGCGAAAGTAGGACGGTGGGACAGGCCCGGTGACGAAGCGGGTGCGGAAACCATTCTGGAAAGCCGCACGAGTGATGGAACCGAAGCCGAATTGCGCAGTTATATTGCCGATATGAACCGTGACGAGCAAGCCAGTCTGGTGGCGGTGATGTGGATCGGGCGCGAGACCTTTGATGCCGCAGAAGTGGCCGAGGCGATCAAGACCGCGAAACAGGAAGCGGTTTCACCGACCGAAAACTATCTGTTGGGGATTCCGCTGCTGCCGGATTATCTGGAAAGCGGACTGGAAGCGCTGGGATTTTCGGTGGAAGAGGTCGAGGAAGGGTTTTTATAGCCCTGTTGAACGGAGACCCTGACGGGTCGCTTTATATCTCGCACCCCGCGGGCGCTCGGGCATGCCTCCGGCGGAGGTATTTATGGCAAGAAGAAGCGATGGGTTAACTTAGGTGATCCACCACTTGCAGGTGCTGCGACAACCGATCTACTTCGCCTAACCACCGTACTAATAGCCGAGGATCGCTGGGAGCTGCGGAAACACCGGCGGGGATTTCATGGTTCAGGACGGCCTCGACGGCCAGTGAAACCGGCACGGAGACCAGCCGCGCCATCGCGGTGCCGCGTGCGTCGCCGTATGCGTCCATCACATAGGTTTTGTGGTAGCTGGGGATGCCTGCGCTTTCAGCCGTTAATCCAACGCACATGATCACGCGGTCGGGGTCATCATCGCCATAGGCATTGTCGGCCCAGAACTGGTCGGACATTTCTTTTAGGTGGGTATCATCGGCGGTTTCCACTTCGGTGAACACATCTGACCACGCATCGGCCCAGCCGTTCAGGCGCAGGGTGCCGCGGACGAATTCTTTGACCTTCCAAGCGGAATCAAACCGGTAATCCTTGATGAAGGGGATCGAATCACGGTTCGGGTAGACCTCGAATGTTTCGGGTTGCGGCAGCGGGGCCGCATAGCTGGTGATGGCGTCCCACGGGCGGGCGACATCCAGTGGTGTGTAGTCGCGGATGGATTTAGACGGCGATCGCAGCGCCTTGAGCACGCCCAGCGGTGACCAGCTGAATTTATAGCGAAACGGGTTGGGGTGTTTTGGCACGCCGCCGCAATACGAGGTGAACGAGATGTGGTTGGCAGGGTCATAAGCGGCCGAGGCGCGGTAGTCGGCGACCAGCCAGTGGGCCATCAAATGATCAATGCCGGGGTCGAGGCCGACTTCATTGACCAAGGCAACGCCTGCTTGGCGGGCTTCCTCGTCCAGCGCACGCATTTCGGGGGCGATGTAGCTGGAGGAGACAAAGTGCGCGCCCTTGCTGATGCAGAGTTCGGCCAGTGGAACATGCCAGTCGCCTGGTAACATCGAGACCACAACATCGCCCGCCTGCACCTCGGCGGTGATGGCGTCCATAGTAAAGGCGTTGATACGTCGCGTTATGTCACCAACCGCATCTTCGGCTTTGGCCACGGTCCGGTTCCAGACAGTGACTTCATGCCCAGCCTCGATCAGACGTCGCAAGCCGGGGATGGCTGATAGGCCGGTGCCGCACCAGTGGATGGTCATTCGCGTGTTCCTTTAGACGTTATTTACATAGGTGTCGAAGTCAGCCTTGGCGCGCGCCCAGACACCAGCATCCAGATTGCCAAGGGTTAGCAGACTTGGCAAGAGTTGACCTGCGTAATCTTGCGAGGCTTCGACCGGCAGCATGGAAGGCAGATTGTCGATGGCGGTGACGTCTAGCGGTGGGGTGTCGTGGACGCGCAGCGCGGGTTTGTCCCATGTGGTGGTTCGATCGTAGACTTTGATCGGGGAAAAATCGCTGTCGGGATCACAGGCGACATCGCCGATTACAGATAATTTGCGCGGGTCGGTTTTGGCGGAAGCGGGCACAAAGACGGGGGTGCTGGGGCTGGCAAAGATGCAGTTGATGAAGATGTCATGCTGCATGATTTCGGGGAAGGGGCCGCCGGATGCGGTTTCGGCCATGTCCCATTTGGTGACACCTACGTTCAGCGCTGCGCATAGATCGGAGGCACCAGTGCCAACGCGGCCCAAGGCACCGATGACGATGGCGCGCGGCGCGGTGAAGGGCGCAAGGGTTGTGCGCAGATCATCCAACAGCGTGTCTTTGTCTTTGTAAACACCAACGGGCGCGCAGATGCCGCCATCCTGTTGTGCGGCCCAGCATTTTAACGAGACAGCAGCACCGGAAAATCCGGCCCAGTATCCAAAGGCGGCGACGCGGCGTCCGGTTTCATCGACCAGATATTCCAGATCGTAGAGCGTGCCGCCGCCTGCCTTGAAACGTTTCAGCAGGATTTGGCCCGATGGCTGTCCCTTGTAGGCGTGACCGAACAGGATGTGGCGGTGGGTGAGGGGCGTGCCGTCTTCGGGCAGTTCTTTTAGACCAAAGATGATGGCATTCGCAGGGGCGCTGGGCCAGCTGTTTTCCGGCGCTATGTCACAGCCTGCATCGACGTAGCCTTGAATGGGAATGGCGCGAACCGAGCTTTCCTCAACTGTGACCTTGAGGCCCGCATCCAGCAGGGCGCGTGCCCCTTCCGGTGTTAGGCCAACACGTTCTTCATTCAGGCGCTGTTCGGCGCGGACCCATAGGTGTGTCATCAACATCTCTCCTTAGAATTCACCAAACCAGTAGGGGATGCGACGGGCAATGCCAATGGCAAAGCATCAGTCGGAATAGACCTCGATATAGCCGCCGTCGCCTTTTTGCAGCACGGTTTCGGTTATCTCGCTGTGAATGTTTTGGCGTACGCATTTGATGTCATACATACCGCTATGCGAGGTTCCCAGCACCTCGAATTCCAGATCACAGCGGAAAGAACCAAGCGTGAAAATTTCGCCTTTGTGGTTATAGGTGATGGTGTAGATTACCTGAGGGTGGGCCGTGCTGCCCTCGATAATGGCATAGATCACAGCCTCGCTGCCGAGTTCGTAGTCTACGTTAAGTTCCGGAAAATCGATAAATAGTTTGGCACCGGCAGGCTCGAAGGCAGTTGCCATTTGCGGGACAAGGGCAAGGGTGAGGGCAATAACGAGTTTGGGGATCATAATGCTTCCTTTTGAAACTGGTCTGTTAGTCCCAGTTAACGTCACCCAGAAAAATATAACCAGCCCCGTAGATGGTTTTTATCAGGCGTGGGTTTTTCGGGTCTTCTTTCAATTTGGTTCGTAAGCGCGAGATGCGCACGTCCATCGCGCGATCAAAACTCTCGCCTGCGGTGCCGCCAAGGGTTTCCTGCATTTGCGCACGGGAAATCAGGCGTTTCGGTCTATCCAGAAACAGGCGCAGCACTTCGCCTTCGGCGTGGCTAAAGGGGGTCTCGTGACCGTCCTCGTCAACCAGAACGTAGCTGTCGAACAGGGCGGTCCAGCCCTCGAAACGGGCGCGGTTGGTGGTTTTATCGCTGGGTTTGTTGCTGCGCAAACGGACGCGGACGCGGGCGACCACCTCGGCGGGATCGAACGGTTTGATGATGTAATCATCGGCCCCTAGTTCCAGCCCTGTAACGCGGTCCTGCACCTGTGCGCGGCCCGAAATGATAATGATCGAGGCGCCGGATTCCAGCGCCAGACGGTGCACCAGTGCAAGGCCGTCTTTGTCGGGCAGGCCCAGATCGACAAGGCACACATCGGGGGTGGTGTGGGTTAGGGATGCCTCGAATTCGGTGGCGCGGGCGTAGGTGGCTGTTCTGAAACCCGCCTCTTGCAAGGCATCGGCCAGCATGTGGCGGATTTCGGGCTCGTCGTCCAGAATGGTGACTAAAGGTTGGGTCATTTAACTGGGGTCCATTGTCATAAAGGCGGCCAGATCATCGGCGGTGAAGGGTTTGGCGATCAGCGGATAGCGCAACGCGGCATCTGTGCGGATCGGGTCATTTGCGGGCAGGGATGTCATCAGGCAGGTGGTGGCCTTGAGACCGTTTGCCGTTAGGTCGTCCAGCATTTCAACACCGGTTTCCCCCCCGATCAGCGAGATGTCGGATAGCACGAAATTCACCCCTTCAATGGGGGCCAATGTGCTGCCTTCTTCGGCAGAGGTGGCCTCGATTACGCGGTGGCCCATACCGATCAGCATCTCGCGCACATTGGCGCGGATGTCGTCGGAATCCTCGACCAGCAGCACCAGTTTTGGTGTTGAATCGAGCGTTGTAAACCGCAAGGGAAGCCGCATTGTGATTACGGCCCCGTCAGTGCTGTTGCCCAGTCGCAAATGCCCGCCCGCCAGTTTGGTCAGATCATAAACCATCGACAGCCCCAGCCCCGACCCCTCGCTGCCTTTGGTGGTAAAGAACGGATCAAGCGCATGTTCCAGCGCCTTATCGCTAAAGCCGCCGCCGGTGTCGGTGACGGTGATTTCCAGCCATGTGTCGCGCACGGGTTTGGTGGTGATGGTGATCTTGCCGCTGTTCGCGCCGATGGCATCTTTGGCGTTCAGGATCAGGTTCAGCAGGGAATCCTGCAATGATCCGGCGTCCAGCAAAACGGGTTGATCAATGCCGTCGCAATGGCTGTCTAGCGTCACGCCGTTTGGCAGCGTCGGCGTGGCGAGGATTTTCAGGTCATTCATAAAGCGGCAGAATTTCACCGGTGCAGGGCGCATTTCACGCGGGCCGGACATTTCGGCGATGCGGTTAAGCAGTGTGCCACCACGCCGTGCGGCGGACTGGGTGGCGGTGATCAGTTCTTGTGCGTCGGCACCTTGATCCATACGTGACAGGCGGCTTTGCATGCCCAGAATAATGGTCAGCAGATTGGCGAAATCATGCGCCAGACCGCTGGTCAGTTGGGCTGCTAATTCGCGTTTGTGGGTCTGGGCGAGGGCGGCGCGGGCTTGGGCCTCTTCGGTCACATCCATCGACAGGATATAGACGCCGCGCTGATCGGGGTTGAACGCGACGCGGATACGGCGACTGGAGTCATCGTCGGTAAATTCAAATACACTGGCGGTGCCGCCTTGGGCCTTTTCATAGTGTGGTTTGATTTTGGAAAAAGCACTATGCCCCAGCGCGTCACTGATGTGCATCCCCAGAATATCGGACGGGCGCGACGGGATGATCGAGGAGAGGCGGCGGTTGGAGTAGGTGTAATTCCCGTCTTCGTCCACATGCGCAATGTGAGCGGGCATCATTTCGGTAGTCATCCGTGTGCGGGCCTCTATCTCGGTCAGCTGGTGCTTGGCTTCCTCAAGGGCGGCGTTGGTGGCGGCCAGTTCGCGGTTGGTTTGTGACAGGCGTTCGGTGTGGTCCAGCAACTGGTCTGACAATTCATCGGTGCGCCCACGCAGCAGTTTTTCCTGATCCTTGATCGCGGTGATGTCCGTGTAAACGGTGACCCAGCCACCTTCGGGTAATGGGCTGCCCTCAACCGAAATAGTGCGCCCGTTGGCACGGGTGCGCTCCATATAATGCGCCTTGAACGCGCGGGCCTGATCAACGCGAGCGGTGACGAATTCGTCAAGGTCGCTGACCTCGCCATATTCACCCCGCTCGGCCAGATAACGGATAGTATCACTAAAATGTGCGCCGGGCGTGCACAGCGTTTCGGGCAGGTCAAACATTTCCTTGAACGGGCGGTTCACCCGCACACAACGCAGATCACTGTCATAGATAGACAGAGCCTGCTGGATCAGGTTCAATCCGGCGCGGGTCAGGTTTTCTGTGGCTGTTTTCGACGGTGCCAAGTGCTGCGATCCTTTCGATATATCGCTACCATCCGAAGGCCCTCCGCGAAAGGGCTGTTACAATTTGAAAGGTTTGAGCAAAAGTCAGGAAAAATTTAACCTTCAGGAAAAACCCGTCACGCTAGGCAGAATAAAGAATCGCCTGAATGCAGGCGGGCCGCCGGAAAACCGGCGGATGGGAGGATATGACTTGGCAAACGCGACTATGGATTCGATTCCAGCCCTGTTGGCGCGCAATGCGGCCAGCTTTGGTGACAAGGCGGCCTATCGTGAAAAAGAATACGGTATCTGGCAGCGCTGGAACTGGGGCGAGGTGGCCGACGAGATCGAGGCACTGGCGCTGGGGTTCCTGAACCTTGGAATTCACGAGGGCGATTTTGTGGCCATCATCGGCCGGAACCGTCCGTATTTTTATTGGGCGATGGTTGCCGCGCAATCGGTCGGGGCGATCCCCGTGCCACTGTATAACGATGCCAACGCCGAAGAGATGGAATATGTGCTGTCGCATTGCGGTGCGCGTTTCATTGTGGTCGAGGACCAAGAGCAGGTCGATAAAGTCATCGAGATTCAAGAGCATCTGCACCAGTTCGAGCATATGATTTACTTGGATCCGCGCGGCTTGCGTAAATATGATCACCGCCGCCTGCACGAATTTTCCCACATTCAGGAACAGGGCCGCGCTGCCCGTGACGAGTTCTGCCCCGAATTACACACCCGCACCGCACGTCTGAACATGGATAGCACCTGTGTGATGCTGTACACATCCGGCACCACCGGCAAGCCAAAGGGTGTGGTGCTGTCGAACCGCAACGTGATTGTGACCTCGAAAAACTCCTGCGAGTTTGATCATCTGGTGCCTGGTGACGAAGTGCTGGCCTATTTGCCAATGGCGTGGGTTGGTGATTTTATCTTTTCCATCGGGCAGGCCTATTGGACGGGGTTCTGCGTAAACTGTCCTGAATCCCCTGAAACCATGATGACCGATCTGCGTGAAATCGGGCCGACCTATTATTTCGCACCGCCACGGTTTTTCGAGGGTCAGCTGACCAGCGTGATGATTCGGATGGAAGATTCCGGTCGCTTTAAAAAGCGGTTGTTTGATAAATACATGGCTGTCGCGCGCAAGGTGGGGCCAGCGATACTGGATGGCAAACCTGTCAGTTTCATGGATCGTCTTAGCTACAAGATCGGTAATCTGTTTATCTACGGCCCGCTGAAAAACACATTGGGACTTAGCCGTGTGCGGGTTGGTTATACGGCGGGCGAAGCGATCGGGCCGGAACTGTTTGAATTCTACCGCTCGATCGGGATTAACCTGAAACAGCTATATGGCCAGACCGAGGCGACTGTGTTTATCACCCAGCAGCCGGATGGCGAAGTGCGGGCCGATACGGTGGGTATTCCATCGCCCGATGTGGAAATCAGGATCGCCGATAACGGCGAGATTTTCTACCGCTCACCTGGTGTGTTTGAGGAATACTACAAGAACCCTGAAAGCACCGTGGGCACCAAGGATGCGGATGGCTGGGTTGCCACAGGTGACGCTGGGTTTATCGAGAAAAGCAGCGGCCATTTGCGGATTATCGACCGTGCCAAGGATGTGGGCAATCTGGCGGATGGCAGCATGTTTGCGCCGAAATTCGTTGAAAACAAGCTGAAGTTCTACCCCGATATTCTGGAATCAGTGGTGTTTGGCGCGGACCGCGATAAATGCGTCGCGTTCATCAACATTGACCTGACCGCGGTCGGCAACTGGGCCGAACGTAACAACGTGGCCTATGCGTCGTATCAGGAACTGGCGGGTCACCCCGAGGTTTACAAAACCATCGCGGCACACATCGCAGAGGTGAATAAATCGGTGGCGCAGGACGAAATGCTGTTTGGCTGCCAAGTGCATCGGTTTTTGATCCTGCACAAGGAACTGGATGCGGATGACGGCGAAATGACCCGCACCCGCAAAGTGCGCCGCAAGATCGTGGGCGAGAAATTCGCCGATCTTCTGGATGCGCTCTATGGCGGGAAATCCGAAATCTATACCGAAACCGAAGTGACATATGAGGACGGGCGCAAAGGCTCGATCACGGCCACGCTGGAAATCCGCGATGTGGCGGTTGTTCCGGTTAATCAGAAGGTGGCGGCAGAATGACACTTTCACCTAACCGCTCCATAGACCTTCATAACGTTGGGCTTAATACCATGCATGTCAGCGATAGTAATTGGTCCAAATGGCAGATGAAATTCGCGCCATTGCTCGATACTGTCATTCGCCGAAATCCCATTCGCGCGGCAAATGCTAATCAGGCCTTCTTCAAAAAGGGGCAACCCTCTAAACACTTTCTGTCTCCTTATTGTGTCTTCTTTGCGAGAATTGTCCGCTGGGTTATAGAAATCAGCAATGCACGCACTTATTCGGCGGACCTGAAGGCACCATTTAGAGGTAAAATCTTACGGAATATCAGCATATTAGCGGTGATCAAATGAACGAAATGACTGATAATTCCACCGTTGGATATATGACCGACGATGGTCGCCAGATCGGCGGCACGATGATGGAGATGAAGAACATCACCCTGCGGTTTGGCGGTGTGGTGGCGATTGAAGACATCAGTTTTGACATCCACGAGGGCGAAATCCGCGCCATCATCGGGCCGAACGGGGCTGGTAAATCGTCGATGCTGAATGTGATCAGCGGGTTTTACCATCCGCAAGAGGGCGAAGTCTGGTTCCACGGCACCAAACGCCCAACCACGCGGCCCTATAAGGTGGCGCAGCAAGGCATTGCGCGGACGTTCCAGAATATCGCGCTGTTCAAGGGGATGAGCACGCTGGACAATATCATGACCGGCCGGATGACCAAAATGAAGTCGTCGATGCTATCTCAGGCGATCTGGTGGGGCAAAGCCGCCAGCGAGGAAGCCGAGCACCGTGAGAAGGTCGAGGAGATCATCGATTTTCTGGAAATTCAGGCGATCCGCAAAACCCCTGTGGGGCGGCTGCCTTACGGGATGCAAAAGCGGGTCGAGCTGGGCCGTGCATTGGCGGCGGAGCCTAAACTGCTGCTGCTGGACGAGCCGATGGCGGGGATGAACGTCGAGGAAAAAGAGGACATGAGCCGCTTTATTCTGGATGTGAACGATGAATTCGGCACCACAATCGCGCTGATCGAACACGACATGGGCGTGGTGATGGACATTTCCGACCGCGTGGTGGTGATGGATTACGGCAAAAAGATCGGCGATGGCACGCCTGCCGAAGTGCTGGCCAATCAGGACGTGATTGATGCCTATCTGGGGGTGAGCCATGACTGATTTACACACAGATTTACATATGGGGGGGCGCACATAATGTCTGCTAATTTCTATTATGGCGTCGAGGTTTTCCTGAACGGGCTGATGGCTGGCGTGATGTATTCACTGGTGGCGCTGGGCTTTGTTCTGATCTTTAAGGCGTCGGGTATTTTCAACTATGCCCAAGGCGTGATGGCACTGTTTGCGGCGATGACGCTGGTGGGTATCCAGAACGGGCAAGTGCCGTTTGCGCATCTGATCAACGCGATATTCGGCACCCACGTCAAAGAATTCGGCTGGCATGTGCCCGCCTTTCTGGCGATCCTGCTGACGATAGGGGTGATGATATTATTTGCCTTTATCGTGGAGCGATACGTGCTGAAACATCTGGTCAATCAGGAACCGATCATCCTGTTTATGGCCACTATTGGTCTGGCCTATTTCATGGAAGGGTTTGGCGACCTGATGTGGGGGAGCGAGATCAAGAAGCTTGATGTCGGCATCCCGCAGGGCGGCAATACATGGATCGAGGAAAGCACGGCGTTTCTGGGCGGCGAGGAGTTTTACGGCTTCTATATCGACTCGCTTGATATTGTCGCGGCGATTGTGGCAATCCTGTTGGTCGCATCCTTGGTGCTGTTCTCGCAATATACCAAAACCGGCCGCGCGTTGCGGGCGGTGGCGGATGACCATCAGGCGGCGCTGTCGGTGGGGATTTCACTACGCACCATCTGGGTGATCGTCTGGTCCATCGCCGGTTTTGTGGCGCTGGTTGCGGGTATAATGTGGGGTTCCAAATCGGGCGTGCAGTTCTCGCTGTCCCTGATTGCGCTCAAAGCGCTTCCGGTGCTGATGCTCGGCGGTTTCACTTCGATCCCCGGCGCGATTGTTGGCGGGCTGATCATTGGCGTCGGTGAAAAAATGTTTGAATTCCTGATTGGTGCGCCGTTCCTTGGTGGCGCTACAGAAAACTGGTTCGCCTATGTGCTGGCGCTACTGTTCCTCGTCTTTCGGCCTCAGGGTCTGTTTGGCGAAAAAATCATCGAGAGGGTTTAGGATATGCTCTACCGCGAAGCAGGTGACTACAAAACGTCCTACGCCAAGGACAACCAGACCTTTCCGATCAAGTTTGATCGCGTGGCCTATTACGTCCTTTTGTTTGTGGCATTCTGTGTGGTGCCGTTTTTCATCAACGACTACTGGGCCAATGCGGTTCTGGTGCCGTTCCTGATCTATGTGATCGCCACGCTGGGCCTGAACATCCTGATCGGATATTGCGGGCAACTGAGCCTAGGCACTGGCGGATTTATGGCGGTGGGGGCTTTTGCGTCTTATAAGCTGATGACGGCCTTTCCTGATGTTTCGATCATCATCCACATTCTGATTGCTGGCGGGATCACCGCGCTGGTGGGCATGCTGTTTGGCTTGCCGTCCCTACGGATCAAAGGGTTTTACCTCGCCGTGGCCACACTCGCCGCGCAGTTCTTTCTGGTGTGGTTGTTCAACCGCGTGCCGTGGTTTTACAACTACTCGGCTTCCGGCCAGATCAGCGCGCCGGAACGCACGGTGTTGGGCATCAACGTGACCGGCCCGAACGTGGACGCATGGGCGCAATATATGGTCTGTCTGGTCTTTGTGGTGGCCTGCGTCTGGCTGGCCCGCAACCTGACACGCGGCAATCTGGGCCGCAGCTGGATGGCGATCCGCGATATGGATATTGCCGCCGAAATCATCGGGGTGAACCCGCTGAAGGCAAAACTGACCGCGTTTGGCGTATCCTCGTTTTTCATCGGCATCGCGGGCGCGTTGCTGTTCACCGTCTATCTGGGGGCCGCCGAAGTTGGCGAAGCTTTCGGGATCAGTAAATCATTTCTGGTGCTGTTCATGGTGATCATCGGCGGGCTGGGGTCGATCCTTGGGTCATTCCTCGGGGCGGCATTTATGGTGCTGATGCCCGTTCTGCTGAAAAACGTTCTGGTGGGTGGCATGGGCTGGCCCACGGATGTTGCCGCACATTTCCAGTTTGTCATCGTTGGCGGGCTGATCGTGGCCTTCCTGATTATGGAGCCGCACGGGTTGGCGCAGCTATGGCGCGTCGCCAAGGAAAAACTAAGGCTTTGGCCGTTTCCGCATTAGGGCCCGCACTAGGGTATGGCCGGACATAACAGATCGGGAAAACCCCGGCTTGGGATTATCGAGACTACAATATCAACGGAGGAGAACTACTAATGAAACTTAAACTAGCAACAATGGCAGTTGCCGCGGTCATGGCCGCTGCACCAGTGATGGCCGATCTGGTCTATCCGTCGCTATCATATCGCACGGGTCCATATGCAGCGGGCGGTATTCCGTTTGCTGATGGCTATGCCGATTACTTCACGATGCTGAACGAGCGTGACGGCGGTATTGGCGGCGTTATGACGTCCGTGCCTGAATGTGAAACCGGCTATTCCACCGAAAAAGGTGTGGAGTGCTATGAGGCCACCAAAGGCATGGGTGCGCTTGTCTATCAACCGCTGTCCACCGGCATCACCTATCAGCTGATCCCGAAAGTGACCGCTGATGGCATCCCACTACACACAATGGGCTACGGTCGTACATCTGCTGCGAACGGCAAAGTGTTCAGCCACGTGTTTAACTACCCTGCCAACTACTGGAATGGTGCGTCGATCGCGATCAACCACCTGCTGTCGATCAATGGCGATGACATCAATGGCAAAAAAGTTGCGCTGGTGTATCACAACTCGGCATACGGCAAGGAACCTATCCGCACGCTGGAAGAACTGGCCAAAAAGCACGGTTTCGAGTTGAGCCTGCTGGCGGTTGACCACCCTGGCCAAGAGCAAAAATCGCAATGGTTGCAAATCCGCCGCGAGAAGCCTGACTATGTTCTGATGTGGGGCTGGGGCGTGATGAACCAGGTTGCCATTCAGGAAGCTGCGAACATCAAATTCCCGATGGAAAACTTCATTGGTGTCTGGTGGTCCGGTGCCGAGCATGACGTGCTGCCAGCTGGCGCTGCGTCAAATGGGTATAAGGCAGTGACCTTCCACAATGTTGGCAAAGACTTCCCAGTGTTTGACGACGTTCAAAAGTACGTTGTGGATACTGGCAAAGCAGCGGGTGCTGGCGACCAAATTGGTACAGCCGTTTATAATCGCGGCTTCTACGCTGCGATGCTTGCCGCCGAAGCCACACTTAAGGCGCAGGAAATTTCCGGCAAAGCCGACATCACTGCCGCTGATATGCGCGATGGGATGGAAGCACTGGAAATCACCGAAGAGCGGATGACTGAACTGGGCATGCCTGGTTTTGGCCCATCGTTCAAAGTGTCCTGTGCCAACCACGGTGGCCCAGGGACTGGTGCGATTGCCCAGTGGGATGCATCTGCTAAAACATGGAGCCTGATCTCGGATTTCGGTGCTTCTGATGGTGACGTTATCGGTGCGCTGATTGAGGAAGATTCAATGGCCTATGCCACTGAAAACAACATCGAACTGCGTGATTGTAACTAATCTCTTTATCTGGGCCGCTATACTGCGGCCCAGATGATTTGTTTGAACATTTAGGACCAATAAAATGCTCGACGCCGCAAAGACACAAGAGACCCTGCTAGAGGTCAACAACATCGAAGTGATCTACAACCATGTGATCCTTGTGCTGAAAGGCGTCAGTCTGTCGGTTCCCAAAGGCGGTATCACCGCGCTGATGGGCGGCAACGGGGCGGGGAAAACCACCACCCTGAAAGCGATTTCAAACTTGCTGCGGTCTGAACGCGGCGAGGTGACCAAAGGCACGATTACCTATCGTGGCGAGAGCATCGAGGGGATGAACCCGTCGGATATGGTCAAGCAGGGCGTCATTCAGGTGATGGAGGGGCGTCACTGTTTCGAGCATCTGACGGTCGAGGAAAACCTGATGACCGGTGCCTATACGCGCAAGGATGGCAAAGCGGCTGTCGCTGCTGACCTTGAAATGGTTTACGAATATTTTCCACGTCTGCGCGAGCGGCGCAAATCGCAGGCGGGCTACACTTCGGGGGGCGAGCAACAGATGGTTGCGATTGGCCGCGCGCTGATGAGCCGCCCTGAAACCGTGCTGCTGGACGAGCCGTCAATGGGACTGGCCCCGCAACTGGTGGAACAGATTTTCGAGATTGTGAAGAAGATCAACGAGGAAGAAGGCGTTTCGTTCCTGCTGGCCGAGCAGAACACCAACATGGCGCTGAAATACGCGCATTACGGTTATATTCTGGAAAGCGGGCGTGTGGTGATGGACGGACCTGCGGCGGATCTGCGCGAAAACCCTGATGTGAAGGAATTCTATCTGGGGATTTCGGACGAGGGGCGTAAATCGTTTCGCGACGTGCGCAGTTATCGCCGCCGCAAACGGTGGTTGATCTGATGCGGGGCGAAGGGATGCAGTATTTTGACGAGCTGGAAACCCGCTCTGCCGACCAACGGGCTGCCGAGCAATTGGCCGAATTTCAGGACCAAATTGCGCATGCGCGTGCCGTAAAGGGTGCCTGTCGACTGGAGGGGCCGGAGCTGAAAACGCTGGATGATCTGGCTACCTATCCGGTGCTGCGCAAATCCGACCTAAGCAAATGGCAGGCCGAAAATCCGCCGTTCGGTGGTTTTGGCGTTTCGAATGTGGCGCATATATTCCAATCCCCCGGCCCAATTTACGAGCCCGGCGGGATCACTCATGACTGGTGGCGTATCGGGCGGTTCCTGCATGCTTGCGGGATCGGTAAAGGCGATATTGTTCAAAACTGTTTTGGCTACCATCTGACCCCTGCTGGCATGATCTTTGAATCAGGTGCGCGGGCCGTGGGCGCGACAGTTCTACCAGCTGGAACTGGCCAAACCGAATTGCAGGCGCGGGCTGCGCATGATGTCGGGGTGACGGCCTATGCGGGCACGCCCGATTATCTGAAGGTGATTCTGGACAAAGCGGAGGCGATGGGGTTTTCGCTCAACATCTCGCGGGCGGCAGTTGGCGGCGGGGCACTCTTCCCCTCGTTGCGACAAGAATACGCCGACCGCGGGGTCCTGTGTTTGCAGAATTATGCCACCGCCGATTTGGGCAATATTGCTTATGAATCCGAAGCCCAAGAGGGTATGATTGTGGACGAGGGAGTGATCATCGAGATCGTTACACCTGGCACAGGCATCCCTGTTGCTATGGGCGAAGTCGGCGAGGTTGTGGTGACCACGCTGAACCCTGATTACCCGCTGATACGGTTTGCCACGGGTGATCTAAGTGCGGTGATGCAAGGGGAGAGCCCTTGTGGCCGGACCAACATGCGGATCAAAGGCTGGATGGGCCGTGCCGACCAAACCACCAAGATCAAAGGCATGTTCATCCGACCCGAACAGGTCGCCGATTTCGTTGCCAAACATGACGAAGTCAGTCGCGCCCGCGTGATTGCCAGCCGTGATGGCGAGATGGATGTGATGACGGTTCAGATCGAAACGGATGCCACAGATGCGGAGCGTTATTTGATATCATTGGCCGATACGCTAAAATTAAAGAGCAAGATTATGCTGATGAAAAAAGGCAGCTTGCCAAATGATGGTTTAGTGATCGAGGATCAACGAAGTTACGATTGATCCAGCCCAATAGCAAAGGAATGCGCCATGATGTTGAAATTGAAACGGGTGGCGCTAGTCGGTGCGTTGATTGTATCGGCGCTGCCCGCGCTGGCCAAAGATGTCGCGCTGGTGATTGGCAATAGCAACTACCGCAATCAACCCAGAACGCTGGATGCGAGGCGTGTTGACGGGGCCAAGGACGCGCTCGCGGCGGCTGGATTTCAAGTGATTTATGGTGAAAACCTGACCAAAAGCGAGCAGCACGTCATTGCCAGTGAATTCTACGCAGCCGCCAGGGATGCGGAGCGCGTTGTTGTTGTGGTCAGCGGCCAGATCGCGTCAAGCGCGCGGGACAGCTGGCTGTTGGGCGTAGATGCGGATCAGCCGAATGGGTTCACCGTGGGGGGTGCCGAGCTGTCATTGGGGGCGTTGATGGATGTGCTCTCGCAAAAACCTGGCGCGGCGCTGATGTTCATTGCTGAAAACCACGATAATATTTACCTAAGCGACTGGATGATGCCCAATGCTGAAAACCTGACTGCGGGGCAAGGGGTGACATTGGTGCGCGGCCCGACCCGCGAAGTGGTGCAGTTTCTGGAGCAATCGGTGCTGGTCCCGGGTCAAAGCCTGCGCAAGGCGGCTGAACAGGTGCCGAACCACACAGTGGTGACAGGGTTTATATCAAACATGATGCCGTTTTTGCCGGATGACGCACCTGTGGCCATAGATGTGGTACGCGATGACGATTTTGCCTATTGGAAGGCTGTGCAGGCGATTGGCACAGTTGAAGCGATCCAGAGCTATGTGGATCGCTACCCCAGTGGCAATTATATCCGGTCCGCGAGGGATGCCATTGAGCATTTACAAGCGCAGCCCGAAGTTCAAGCGCGGGCAGGCGAGGAGCGGCTGAAACTAAATCGCGAGCAACGCCGCCAGATTCAGCGCAACCTGTCGATACTGGGGTTCAATCCGCGCGGGATTGACGGGCTGTTCGGGCGTGGATCACGCGCTGCAATCGGGGCATGGCAACAATCGCGCGGGATCGATGGATATGGCTATCTGACTGGCAACCAGATTTCAGCATTGCAGAGCGCTGCTGATATCCGGTCTCAAGAGCTGGAGGAAGAGGCACGCCTGCGTCAAGAAGAACAGGATAGGCAGGACGCAACATATTGGCGGCAAACCGGGCGTGATGGCACCGAGGCCAGCCTGCGGGCGTATCTGAAACGTTATCCGGACGGGCTGTATTCCGAGATCGCCCAAACGCGGGTTGACCAGTTTGACGAGGAACGCCGCGCTGAGGCAGCGGCAGTCGAGCGGGAATATTGGGACGAAGTGCAATCTGTGGGATCGGCGGGGGCATATCGGCAGTATCTGCAAGAGTATCCGCGCGGGGCGTTTGCGCGTGTTGCAAAGGATCAGCTAGCGCAATTGGAGGGGCCATCAAGGGATGAGGAATTGATCCGCCGTGCCCGTGCGGATGAAGCACGGGTTGCGGGGAACGGGATCGCGCGTTTATTGGTGGAACAGAAGTTGCAGGCGCTGGGGTTAAAGCCGGGGCGTGTGGACGGGAAGTTTGATGACAAAACACGGCGCGCGGTGCGTAAATTCCAGCGGGCGCGGCAGATTCCGGTGACGGGCTATGTGACACAGCAAACGATTGTAAGGCTATTGGCGGCGCAGTGATCGTAGCGCTCATGCCAAAGAAAAGGCCGCCTGAGCAATGCTCGGCGGCTTTTTCCAATTTGGTATTGTTGGTCTTAACCCTGACGGGCTTTGAACCGTGGGTTCGTTTTGTTGATCACGTAAACACGGCCTTTGCGACGCACAATGCGGCAATCGCGATGGCGGCCTTTGAGTGAGCGCAGGGAATTGCGAACTTTCATAACCTTCTCCTCGTATCGCGGCGCAGCGGCGCCTTTGTTTCAAATTCGTCCCCGAAGTATGGGGCATATGGTGGGCACTACTGGGATCGAACCAGTGACCCCTTCGATGTCAACGAAGTGCTCTACCGCTGAGCTAAGCGCCCATATGGCCTAATTAATCCTGGCGCCCCAAAGGATGAGGTGCGCGGCAGAACCACGTCGGTCTGCTGGTCTATAAAAGGAGTCGGGGCAGTGATCAAGGGCTTTTGATACTTGTGATAAATAGGCTATAGATGATGTGACAGGAGAGGGAATGTTAAAGCGACCATATCAGCTAAAGATACCCGATGATCGCACTACAAGTGTGATTTTTGCCTCGCCCCATAGCGGGCGCAGCTATTCATGGGCGTTTTTGCGCAAAACAGTGCTGGATGAAATGGCGATACGGTCAAGCGAGGATGCGTTTGTCGACCTTTTGTATGCCGATGTACCGTCATTCGGGGCGCCGTTGCTTGTTGCCCAAACACCCCGCGCGTTTGTTGATCTGAACCGTAATGCAGATGAATTGGACCCGGCGTTAATTGATGGGGTGCGCAAAACTGCGCATAACCCACGTGTGACGTCCGGATTGGGGGTGATTCCGCGGGTTGTATCGAACGGCCGCCCGATTTATCGCGGTAAAATTTCAAGGATGGATGTCGAGACACGGCTGGCCACCCATTGGCGGCCCTATCATACTGCGCTTGAGCAGTTGATCGCGCAAAGCCACCGGATGTTTGGCGAGGCGATTTTGATAGACTGCCACTCAATGCCGCATGAGGCGATCAATACCATCACGAGGGTAGGCATCCCAAAGGCCGAGGTTGTATTGGGCGACAGGTTCGGGGCGGCTGCCAACAGTGATATTATGGACCGGATCGAGGCAGCGTTTGTTAGTGCGGGGTTGAAAGTCGTGCGAAATACGCCATTTGCCGGTGCATATATTGCCCAGCATTATGGTTGCCCGTCACGAAACCAGCATGTTATCCAGATTGAAATTGACCGCTCGCTTTATATGAACGAGCAGATGATCCGGCCGAACGGAAATTTCCAGAGCTTTCAGAAACTGATCAACACAATTGCAAAAGAAATAACCCAGATCAGTGCCGCAAAACTGCCGCTGGCTGCGGAATAACAACCGCGCCGGGTTAACTGGCAGCCGCCTCGCCCTTCCATTTGCGTAAACCCCGCACCAGTTTTTCAGACCTTGCAGCAAAGTCGCCATCCAGGAGCGCTGTTGCACCAGGGGTATTGCCTGTGGTTGCCATTTCCAGGACATCCGCCGCACAGATATGAAATTCGGCATGCAGTCTTTTGATCACGTTATAGGGGGCACCGGCGCGGGTTGGGCCATCAATGTCAGTGCCATGCAGCCATTTGCCAAAGGCGCATTTGTCATCGCAACGAACATCCTCGACACTGTGTTCGCTATTACCTTTGTTGACGGCCGTGCGCAGCTTGATCTTCCAACTGCCGTGGGCGCCGATTGCATTGTTGATTTGGTTTATGAGATTTTCATTCGACATTGCGTGTTTCCATTCTAATGGCCTGTTTCAGGTCAGGTATTGATCAAGCGACTTCGCGCTTTCATTTCTGCAATCCGCGCACCAGCTTTTCTGATTGCTGGGTGAAATCCCCGTTAAGCAGCGCCGTTGCTTTGGGGCCACGCCCAGACGTGGCGAGGTCCAACACAGAGCCAGCGCATTTATGGAATTCAGCGTGCAAGCGATTGATGACGCGGTAAGGTGCGCCCATACGGGTTTCAGCATCAAAATTAGGGCTGTGAAGCCATTTGCCAAAATTGCAATCGTGGTCGCAGCTGGCATCAGTAACGGGTAAGTCGCAGTAACCCATTGTGACTGCTGTTTTCAGCTTAAGTTTCCATGCTCCATGAGAGCCAATTGCTTCTTTAATATTTTTTGCGAGGTGATCCATTGAAATTCCATGTCCATCTTTGTTCTTAGCAAACCATCAATGGCAAAGTGAAATTAACACAGCGTGAATATTGGGTGGGTTGAAATAAACTGAAGGTATTTTATCGCAGCGCCCGACCTTTTTTGATCGCGTCACGGCCGAATTTTTCGCGGATTTTATCGGTGGCCCGCTCAGCCGCCGCACGCTTGGCGGCATCCTGATCCAGCAGGTCGACAGACAGGTCGGCAGTGCCGGCATCGGACAGCTCGCTAATACCGACACCGATCAGACGGTATGGGCCTTCATCCCCGACATTTGCCATCAAATCCCGCGCGGTGCGATAGATGCGATCCGCCATCTGGGTCGGGTCATACAGGCTGACGCGTCGACTAAGCTGGGTGTGGTTGGCGCGCTTTAGCTTCAGGGTGACGATGCGCCCCGCTTGGCCCTTGGATTTGGCCCGTTCTGACACCTGTTCGGACAGACGAAAGATGTGACCATCCAGCACGGTCATATCAGACGTGTCGGTTGAAAATGTCGTTTCCTTCGAGATGCTTTTGACCGGTGCATTGGTGGACACACGGCGCACATCCTGACCACGGGCGAGGTGCCAAAGCCGATCCCCCATTGATCCGAACCGTGCGCCCAAGTCCTTGCGATCCCAACGTAAAAGGTCGGAAAACGTTCGGATGCCAGCAGCGTCCAGTGACACCTGCATCGCCTTGCCGACACCCCAGATCATCCGCACTGGTTTATCCCGCAAGAACGCGTCTGTCTCGGCTTTGCCGATCACCGAAAACCCGCGAGGTTTGTCCAGATCGGAGGCGACTTTGGCAAGGAATTTGTTGTGTGAAAGGCCGATTGAGCCGGACAGGCCCAACTCGTCTTCCATCCGGTTTACCAGCCGCGCCAGCATCACCGCAGGCGGGGCGTGGTGCAGTTTTTCGGTGCCGGACATATCCAGAAATGCCTCGTCCAGCGACAGGGGTTCGATGCTTGGCGTCAGTTCGTCCATCAGCTTGCGAATATCGCGCGAGGCTTGGGCATAAACGCTCATCCGGCCGGGGACCACCACCGCATCAGGGCACAATTTTAGCGCCTGAAACATAGGCATGGCCGAGCGCACACCCTTGATGCGGGCGATGTAGCAGGCGGTGGACACCACGGAGCGCGGATGGCGCGATCCGATGATCACCGGCTTGTCGCGGATTTCGGGATTATCGCGTTTTTCGACCGAGGCATAGAAGGCGTCACAGTCCATATGGGCGATGGTCAGAGTGAACAGTTCAGGATGCTCCATCACCCGCGGGCTGCGGCAATTCGGGCAGCGGGGGCCGGTCTCAAACTGGGTCAGGCAATCACGGCACAGGGCGGGCATGGGATGGGTCCAATGAAGAATATGTGGTATATGAATTCTATATGAATCCCATATGAATTCCATATGACTCTTTTTCGGGTCTGATAAGCGGGTTTTGAGAGTGTGATTTTGTGGATACTGACCAGCCAGTAGATTTTCACGGGGCCAAAGTGGCGCTGATTTCAGAACAGCATGTTTTGACCTTGTTGCGGGATGACATCCCGTCAATTCCGTTTCCCGACATGTGGGATTTCCCGGGGGGCGGGCGTGAGGGAGACGAGACACCAAAGGCATGCGTGTTGCGGGAATTGTGGGAAGAATTCGGACTGCGCCTGTCACCTGATGATCTGATTTATGGTGCGCATCGGGACGGGGTTCTGGAGGGGCAGGTCCGTATCTGGTTTTTCGGGGCGTTGGTGCGCGGGTTTGATCCGGCGCACATCAGGTTCGGGAATGAGGGGCAGAGGTGGGAGATGATGCCGATCGAGACGTATCTAGCCCACCCCAAGGCGATCACGCATTTGCAGGACGGGTTGCGCGGGTTTCTGGGGTATTTGGAACAAGGAAATGGAAGCGTTGCCGATGATTAATTCGGGAAAGCCGGAATGCCTTTTCATTTGCCCTATTCATGCCCATATTGGGGCTATGACGAAAAAGGATTGTAGGAATGAATAGAAAGGGCGGACCATTGGATATTGAACAAATTATTGCTGAATTATTAGGTGGCAATATCGTGCTGCTGATTTTGGCAGCGCTAATTATCATTGCGATTTTCAAGGCTATTCGCATTGTGCCGCAATCGGAAAAATATGTGGTTGAACGGTTTGGCAAGCTGCGTTCGGTGCTTGGGCCTGGCATTAACGTGATCGTGCCGTTTCTGGACCGTGTGCGCCATAAGGTTTCGGTGCTGGAACGCCAACTGCCATCTGCAAGCCAAGATGCAATTACAGCTGATAACGTGCTGGTTACAGTGGAAACCAGTGTATTTTACCGCATTCTAGAACCAGAAAAAACGGTTTACCGGATCCGTGATGTGGACGCGGCGATTTCCACCACTGTGGCGGGGATTGTGCGGTCCGGCATTGGGGAAATGGAGCTGGACGAAGTGCAGTCAAACCGCCAACAATTGATTGCCAAAATTCAGGATCAAATTGCCAAAGCGGTGGATGACTGGGGCATCGAAGTGACCCGCGCCGAAATTCTGGATGTGAATCTGGATCAGGCCACCCGCGAGGCGATGTTACAGCAGTTGAACGCCGAACGTGCGCGTCGGGCGCAAGTGACCGAGGCGGAAGGCACCAAGCGGTCGGTCGAGTTGAATGCCGACGCCGAGCTATACGCGGCCGAGCAGGAAGCCAAAGCGCGCCGGATCACTGCAGACGCCGAAGCCTATGCAACCGAAGTGGTGGCCGTGGCGATCAAGGAACACGGGATTGAGGCGGCGCAGTACCAAGTGGCGCTAAAGCAGGTCGAGGCGATGGCCGAGATTGGCAAGGGTTCTGGCAAGCAGACGATTATGCTGCCGAGCAACATTGTTGATGCCTTTGGCGATGCGTTCAAAATGCTGAAAGGGAAACCATAATGTGGACTGCATGGTGGGCGTGGATGGCGGGCGCGTTGCTGTTGGCCATTCTTGAAATACTGGCCCCGACGCATATCCTGCTGGGCTTTGCCATCGGCGCATTCATCACCGGCGGGTTGCTGTATATCGGCGGGGCGGCTGCGTTTTTTGTCACATCTCTGCCCTATACGCTGGCATTTTTCGCGGCGGTGTCTTTGGTGGCATGGCTGGTGATGCGGCGGATATTTGGCTTGCGGATGGGTGAAGTGAAAACCTGGAGCAAGGAAGAAGATATCAACGACTGACCCGCGTAGCCAGTCGGCCCCACATCCGGCCAATACCAGTCAGGGTTTTGCCCTTTGCCAGCCATGAAATAGCAAAGGCCAGCACGCCCAGCGTTTCCCACCAGAACAGGTAATTATTGTGGTCCCGCGCGGATTGTTTTTCGGGTTGAACGAAGTAGATTGTCAGCGCCACGATTGCCAGAACGATCACCAGACCGCAGGCGACAAAGTTGATGTTGCGATATGTCCAGATGATTTTGCCCTCTGGGGTGCGGTCGCCTTTGGTGAACAGGAAAATGCTGAACACCGCAAGGCTGGCGAAGAACACAGCGGCAAAGATGTAGTGGATCAGCGGGTTGTGGAAGGTGAAGCCTGTGGTCAGGGGCGTGATTGCGCCGACGGGAAACAGGGCGACGCCAATGGCGCTGGTGCCAGCGACGCGGGCGATGATTTTGTCTGACAGTTGCTCGTCGGGTTTTGGCTGGTAGCCCTTGTAGCTGAGCAGGAAGACCCCGATAGCGCAAAGAGAGCCTACCAACACATCGCCCATTTGCGTGTAGTAAAACCCGCTGATCGAGGTTTTCATCTGGACGCCAAAAATAGTCGAGAGCAGCAAGGTGATTGGCAGGGCAAAGCCGATGATGCCAATGGATTGGCGCACGAACAGGAAGGATTGCACCAGTTCGTTTTCTTTTTCCTGATCTTTGCCAGACTTCATTTTGCGCCTTGGGGGTTCGGGATACGTTTGAGATTTTGGGGACTATAGCATGATTTAGTCTGTGTTGCTGGCGTAACGCGAAAGAGATTTATGCGCTCCGCGCGGGAGGTATTTAGGAAAAGAAGAAAGGGGCGGAAAATTTGTATTAAATGCTAGCGAGTTGGGATTGGATCATTTGCGCCGCTGCGCGCGGGTCGCGGGCTTGCCAGACGGGCCTGCCAACGACGATGTGGTCGGCGCCGTCTTTGATAGCTTGCGCAGGGGTGGCGACGCGTTTTTGATCGTCTTGTGCGGCCCCCGCAGGGCGCACGCCAGGGGTGACGATCAGTTTGCCGTCTGCTTGCGGCAGGGCGCGGATCAGCGCGGCTTCTTGGGGGGAGGCGATGACGCCGTCGGCACCGGCGGCAAGCGCGTTTGCGGCGCGTTCCAGAACGAGGTCTGTGATGTCGCCGGATTTAATGCAGCATTGGTCCAGATCATTGCGATCCAGCGAGGTCAGGATGGTGACGGCGAGGATTTTCATGTCTTTGCCTCCGACACCCTCTTTGGCAGCGTGCACCACATGGGGGTCGCCATGCACCGTCAGGAAATCCAGATCAAACTGCGCCAGCCCGCGCACCGCGGCCTCAATCGTGGCACTGATGTCGAACAGTTTCATATCAAGGAATATGCGTTTGCCACGCTCGTCCTTTAGTTCCCTCGCTAGTGACAGACCGCCGCCTGTCAGCATCCCAAGGCCGATTTTGTAAAACGACACGTCATCGCCGATTTCCTCGGCCAGTTTCAGGCCAGATAGGGCGTCGGGCACGTCTAGGGCTACGATGAGGCGGTCGTCTGGCATGGGGTGCTCCGGTCTTGTGGGTTTCGCGCATTGTCTTACGCATCTGGTCCGAGTTTGGCAATGTCTGGGGCAATTTCGGGTTTCGGGGCGTAGATGCGGGCCATATCGGGGGCTTCAGTGCAATACATATGCACCCAGATATAGGCGTGTTGAAACAGCGCGATAACAAGCGCGTTCCATGAGCCAAACAGCAGGGCGATGCCCCACAGGCCCAGAAATGCCACACCATACATGGCGTTTGAAGTGTAACGGAAGGCGATGGCCAAATGCTGTGGCTGCCCCTCGATCAGTTGTGCCCATGTGCTGCGGGCGCGAATACCGTTTAGTTTTGTCATTGCCTATCCTCCAACGGATATGTGCAAAAGAACGCCTAAATCACACCCGGGGGACATTATATGTGCCTAGCCCGGTTGCTTAGGGATGGTATGTTCAAACCTATAGATGTTTACCCCAGAAGTCCTGATATTATTGACCAGCAAAACCTCAGGTCAGGCGATGTATCGTTCCTGCGGGTTCAGGAACGTCAGCTTATCCTCGCCCGAGCGGCATTCTGGCATCCGCTTGGCCTGACGTAGCGCGTCAGCTTTCAAGCCTTGTTTGATTTGCGATAGCCGCTGATCCGAGGAATCGCCAAACGGGATATTGCAGCGGCATTCAAAGTTCATGACGTCGCAGTGATCGCCCATACCACCGCGAACATAGAAGGTGACATTGCCCAGCATTTTGGTGCTGTCGGGGTCGGGGCGGAGGTTTTGCACATGGGTATCTACAATATTCATTACACGGCTCAATAGTTACTGCTTTCAATCTGAAAATAAGAACTTTGCGTGCATTGGTAAACCTGCCTTTTGGGGTAAGGAATCTATGGCATATTTATGGCGATGTGCATCTTGAACCTACGCCCATCAATCGCCACATCTAAGATGAGGCCCGACCATGACTGTGCCGATTTAGGGCGGTCAATTATCACGGGCGCTTTTGAAAAGGAGAATACGGATGGACATGGAAAAGTTCACTGAACGGTCGCGCGGTTTTATACAAGCGGCCCAGACGATTGCGATGCGTGAGAGCCATCAGCGGCTATCACCCGAACATTTACTAAAAGCATTGATGGATGATGATCAGGGGCTGGCCAGCAACCTGATCAACGCGTCTGGCGGCAACGCTGCCCGCGTGGTTGAAGCCGTTGACGTTATGATGGACAAAATCCCCAAGGTAACGGGCGATGGTGGCCAGACCTATATGGACCAGCAAACCGGTAAGGTGTTGGCCGAGGCCGAGAAGATCGCCAAGAAAGCGGGCGATAGTTTCGTTCCGGTTGAACGCATTCTGATGGCGCTGGTGATGGTGAAATCCAAGGCCAAAGAGGCGCTGGAGGCGGGGGCTGTTTCGGCCCAGAAGCTGAATGAAGCGATCAATGATATTCGCAAGGGGCGCACGGCGGATACGGCCAGCGCCGAGGAAGGTTATGATGCGCTAAAGAAATACGCGCATGACCTGACCGAAGCGGCGGCGGCGGGCAAGATTGACCCGATCATCGGGCGTGATGAGGAGATCCGGCGCACGATGCAGGTTTTGAGCCGCCGCACCAAGAATAATCCGGTGCTGATCGGCGAGCCGGGCGTGGGTAAAACCGCGATTGCCGAGGGGCTGGCCTTGCGCATTATCAGTGGTGATGTGCCCGAAAGCCTGTTGAACAAAAAGCTGATGTCACTGGATATGGGCGCGCTGATTGCCGGTGCGAAATATCGCGGTGAGTTCGAGGAACGGCTGAAGGCGGTTCTGAACGAGGTCACTGAGGCGGCGGGCGAAATCATCCTGTTTATCGACGAAATGCACACGCTGGTCGGGGCGGGCAAGGGCGATGGCGCGATGGATGCGTCGAACCTGCTGAAACCCGCACTGGCGCGGGGTGAATTGCACTGTGTTGGTGCAACCACGTTGGATGAATACCGCAAGCATGTTGAAAAAGACGCGGCATTGGCGCGGCGGTTCCAGCCGGTTTTGATTGAAGAACCCACCGTCGAGGACACCATTTCGATCCTGCGCGGTATCAAGGAAAAATACGAACTGCACCACGGGGTGCGGATTTCGGACAATGCCTTGGTGGCGGCGGCGACGCTGTCGCATCGTTACATCACGGATCGGTTTTTGCCCGACAAAGCGATTGATTTGATGGACGAAGCCGCGTCACGTTTGCGTATGGAGGTCGACAGCAAGCCCGAAGAGTTGGACGCACTGGACCGCGAGATCATGCAAAAGCAGATCGAGGCCGAAGCCTTGAAGAAAGAGGATGACACGGCGAGCAAGGACCGTCTGGAAACGCTTGAGAAGGAGCTATCCGAATTGATGGAACGGTCCGCCGAGATGACCGCGCAATGGCAGGCCGAACGTGACAAGCTGGCCGGCGCGCGTGACATCAAGGAAGCGCTGGAAGCGGCGCGGGCCGAGCTGGATATTGCCAAACGCGAGGGCAATCTGGCGCGGGCTGGCGAGCTGTCTTATTCGATCATCCCCGAGCTAGAGAAAAAGCTGGGAGAGACTGAGACCAAAGACGAGGGCATGATGGTTGGAGACGCCGTGCGGCCTGAGCAGATCGCCCAAGTGGTCGAGCGCTGGACGGGCATTCCGACCTCTAAAATGTTAGAGGGCGAGCGTGATAAACTGCTGAAGATGGAAGACGAGATCGGCAAGCGGGTGATTGGCCAGCGCGAGGCGGTGACCTCGGTTGCCAATGCGGTGCGGCGTGCGCGGGCGGGGTTGAATGACCCGGATCGTCCGCTGGGGTCATTTCTGTTTCTGGGGCCAACCGGCGTGGGCAAAACCGAGCTGACCAAGGCGGTGGCGGAATACCTGTTTGATGACGAACACGCGATGGTGCGGGTCGATATGTCCGAGTTCATGGAGAAGCATTCGGTCGCCCGCCTGATCGGCGCGCCTCCGGGATATGTCGGCTATGACGAGGGCGGTGTGCTGACCGAGGCGGTGCGGCGCAAGCCCTATCAGGTGATCCTGTTTGACGAGGTTGAAAAGGCGCATCCGGATGTGTTCAACGTGCTGTTGCAGGTGCTGGACGACGGGGTTTTGACTGATGGTCAGGGGCGGACTGTTGATTTCAAACAGACGCTGATTATCCTGACATCGAACCTTGGATCACAGGCGCTTTCGCAACTGCCGGAAGATGCGGATGTGGCCGAGGCCAAGGATCAGGTGATGGGGGCTGTGCGCGACCACTTCCGCCCCGAATTCCTGAACCGTCTGGACGAAATCGTGATCTTTGACCGTCTGGCCCGCGAGGATATGAACGGGATCGTTGATATCCAACTTGGCTTGCTTGGCGCACGTTTGGCTTTGCGTAAAATCACCCTGGACGTGGACGCTGCGGCGCGGCAATGGTTGGGCGACAAGGGGTATGACCCTGTCTATGGCGCGCGCCCGTTGAAGCGGGTGATCCAGCGGTATTTGCAGGATCCATTGGCCGAGAAACTGCTGGGCGGCGAGGTGATGGATGGCGCTACCGTGACGGTTTCGGCGAATGACGACGGGTTGGTGATCGGGTCCGAAACGGTGCATTGATATTAAGGGAACGCCCTGCGGAAACGTGGGGCGTTTTTGTTGGATTATATATACGCCGCTCATGATACATCGCCACTAAAAGTTGTGGAGTTGTTGGCAAATTTCACCTAAATGTTGGATGTAAATTAAACCAAACTGATTGTAGGTGAAAATGTCTCGTTGGGAAGAAGAATTTGAAAGCAACCCGCTGCATGCTACTCTTGAAGGCATTAGGGAGTTTCTCGATGTAAAACTAGATGGCCCCGACAGTGATGTGGCGCTTGAAAAACGCAGGTTGGAAAAAGTTTTAGATTTGCTGAATATCGCGCTGGATCAGATTGATAAAGAAATCGCTCCAATTGCATTGTTAAATCAAATTAATGGGCATTTGCGGCACCAGGATTTTTGGAACCAACTAGCCACTTACAGTGCGAACCCAGATGCAGGATATTTGCAAACGGCTAACAATCATATTAACAGCCAGATTCCTATTTTTTATCAACTTGCCAATTTTTCAAATGGGAAAAAAACTACGAGAGTAACAAAGCCTATTGAAAAAGCATTTGACGAATTCTGTACGGCAGTTGATGCCAAGGCTAAAGAGTTTGATGGAAAAATAGGTGAACAAAACACGATACTTGAAGCAGTCACTACTAACCACGAAGAGTTGGCAAAAGAAATGGCTGATTTGAAGGAAGAACATGAAGACCGGTTAAGCGTGTGGCAGGGAGAGTTTACAGACAACCAAACCACGAGGGCCGAAGAGTTTTCTACTGCACAAATTCAGAGAGAAAAGGATTATGCGGAATGGCATGGTTCATTCACTAAATCCTCTGATGGAAAGATAGAATCCCTTGTGGCTGATCAAAGGCAAAAGCTTGAAAAATCCTTTGAGCAGTTCAAAGCTAAGATAATTGGTTATCAGAAAGATGCGCACTTAAAACATAAAGCTATTCTTGATATTCATGGACTAGTGGCGACTGATGGTGTGGCCGGCGGTTACAAAAGAACTGCAGATGATGAAGGCAAGGCGGCTAATTCATGGAGATGGGGGGCCATTATTTTCTTAGGTGCGGCAGCTTCGTGGTTAATCGCAAAACTGTATTTGGGCATAAGCGGGTTAAATGGAAGCGGTGTAAATTGGGAAGAAATTATAACATCAGTATCGCTGACGGGGATATTACTGGCTGCTGCGGTTTACGCATCAAAGCAATCAAGCTTTCACAGAAGTAACGAAAAGAAAATGCGTTGGTTCGCATTGGAGGTGAAAGCCATTGATCCATTTTTGGCATCCTTGGGATCCGAAGATCAGAAGAAGCTTAAGGCACAAATTTGTGAACGTATTTTTGGCCAGTCTGATGGCGGCGGCAATCATGAAACCGAAAATTTCGACCCAAATATTATAAAGGTCATTTCTGATTCATTCGTTGAGGGTATGAAGAGTCTATCAAAGTTGAAATAGGTTTCACCCCACCATAAACACATCATACCGCGTCGATTTCCCCGTGATCTGGTGCGAGGGTTTGGGCAGCCCCTCCATCAAATCCGCCTTTTGCGGCCATTTCAGCACCACGCGGTTGCGGGCGCAGGCGAGCGCCACCTGCATCAGGGCGGGGGCATCCGCGTCCACCCCGACGATCTCGCGAATTTGGCGCATTTCCTTTTTGACCAAGGCCGATTTGCCGCGCGGGGGGTGCATCGGGTCTACGAGCACCACTTCGGGGGCAAGGTCCGGCAACAGGTCTTTGGCGTCACCAAACAGCAGGGTCATGCGTGCGATGATCTCGGATACGTCGCTGTCGGCGGCGCGCATCAGGGCGTCGGCGAGCAGGGCGTGCATTTGGGCGGAGCGTTCGATCAAGGTGACCTGCGCCCCTAAAGAGGCCAGCAAAAACGCATCGCGCCCAAGGCCAGCGGTGGTGTCGACCACATTGGGGGTGTTGCCGCCTTTCATGCCAATCGCACGGGGCAGGGCCTGACCGCGCCCACCGCCGAACTGGCGACGATGCGCAACGGCACCGGTGGTGAAGTCGATGACCAAAGGGGGTGGGTTCTTCACATCATTGTTCCATAAATATCCCCCGCGCGGAGCGCATAGATACTCTTATAGCCCCAGCGCGTCTTTGACGATGGCGTCAAGGAACGCCTCGACCTCTTTCATCGCGCCATCCGGCATGGATTTGAACCCTACCACCACATCATTCGAGCCACCCTTTTGCATCACGAAAATCCGGTAGGGGCAGTGGACCACGTTCATGATGTCAGCTTCCATCACTTTGCGTGACAGGCTGGCCGAGCAGAAGTTGAAGATGTCGGCGTGCTCGAACAATACGATGTCGGAGCCAATGGTCTCGCGGGTGCGCTCCAGCATGTCGCCGGTGTGGCTGGTAAAGTCGATCACAAGGCCCGCGTCCAGAATTGCGCTTTCGACCGCAAATGTGGTGTCATCAAAATCGTATTCTGATGGATAGGTGATTGCCTCGGTCGCCCATAGAGGGGCGGCGATGGTAGCGGCGGTAAGAGTGGCAATCAGGTGTTTGAGCATTGGTGGTCCTTTGTGATTTGCTTGGCCCGCGAAAAGTTGACTTGCGTGTTGCGGGGTGTGGGCGCAGGTTGGGGCAACTTTAGCCGGACATTCGCGGATGTCAAAAGGCATGGATAGGGAATTGGGTATGCGATTTATGAATTGGGCCGGTTTGGCGATGCAAAGTCTGGCGTTGCTGTTTGTGTTTATCATCGGGGTGGCGGTGCTGACGGCGATCATTCTGTTTGTGATTGACCGGACGCAAAAGAGCGATGCGGTGCGGCGGAACTATCCGGTGCTGGGGCGGTTTCGCGGGTTGTTCAGCCAGTTGGGCGAGTTTTTCCGGCAGTATTTCTTTGCGATGGACCGCGAGGAAATGCCGTTTAATAGGGCGCAGCGCGAGTGGGTTGGCCGTGCGGCGGACGGGCATGGCAATACCGTGGCGTTTGGATCGACGCGCAATCTGTCGGTTGTGGGCACGCCGATTTTTGTGAACGCGGCCTTTCCACCGCTGGATGATCAATTTGCCAAAACCGACCCGTTGCAGATTGGGCCGACAGCGCGCGAGCCATATGTGGCGAAATCCATCGTTAATATTTCGGGGATGAGTTTTGGGGCACTGTCTGCGCCTGCGGTTGAGGCGTTAAGTCGGGGGGCGGCCAAGGCGGGTGTCTGGATGAACACCGGTGAAGGCGGCATGTCGCCGTTTCATCTGGCGGGGGGCTGTGATGTGGTGTTCCAGATTGGCACGGCGAAATACGGCGTGCGCGATCTGGATGGCAACCTGTGTGATGAAAAGCTGCGCGAGGCAGCGGCACACCCCGAGGTGAAGATGTTCGAGATCAAGCTGGCGCAGGGGGCGAAGCCCGGCAAGGGCGGGATATTGCCTGCTGAAAAGGTGTCGGAAGAAATTGCCGCCATTCGCGGGATCACGGCGGGCGAGGCGAGCATTTCACCCAACCGTCACGACGGGGTCGATGACTTTGGTGATCTGCTGGATATGGTGGCGCATATAAGAGAGGTCACAGGCAAGCCGGTGGGGTTCAAGACGGTCGTTGGATCGCTAGAGCCGTTCAAGGAACTGTTTGCGATGATCATGGAGCGGGGGGAAGATTCCGCGCCTGATTTCATCACCATTGATGGCGGGGAGGGTGGCACGGGGGCAGCACCGATGCCGTTGATTGATCTGGTGGGGATGCCGATCCGCGAGGCGCTGCCGCTGGTGGTTGATTGGCGGGACGAATTCGGCTTGAAGAATCGCATCCGGATTGTGGCCAGTGGTAAGTTGGTCAATCCGGGGGATGTGGCGTGGGCGCTGTGTGCGGGGGCTGATTTTGTCACCTCGGCGCGTGGGTTCATGTTTAGTCTGGGTTGCATTCAGGCGCTAAAGTGTAATCGCAACACCTGCCCGACGGGGATCACCACCCATGACAAAAGCCTGCAAAAGGGGCTGGTGGTCGAGGACAAGTATATAAAGGTGGCGCAATATGCGGATTGCCTGACGCATGAGGTCGAGACCATCGCCCATTCGGTCGGCGTGCCCGAGCCGCGCCAAATGCGCCGCCGCCACGTCCGGCTGGTGCAGCCGAACGGGACTTCGGTTCCGATGAACGAGATTTATCCGAGGGCGGGGGCAATCAATGTCAGCGTTGCAGGTGCGAGTTCAATGGGTGGTCGCCATGCGCCGCCCATTCAATCTGACGAATAGAGTTAAGAACCCTATCTGTTTTCAAGGAAATGGGTTGCCTCAAGAATGGTCGCGGTCAGCCCATCAAAAAAGCCCGGCACACTGATATCTACAAGGCTCGCGGGTGCGGGCGCTTCATCGGCGATGATGTCATCAGAGGGTTTTACAACAAAAAGAGTGCTTGGGGCATTGAGCAACTCCCGATAGCTCGCGCCTTTACCATGCTTCAGCACGTTGATCGCAAGATAATACTGGTGGACCCTATCGGCGAGGTCAGTTTGACCCGCCTCCAACAACAGTGCCTTCAATTTGCGTGAAAACGGGCCCCGCCTAAAGTGGTGCTGCATCCGTGCCTCAAAAAGAGAGAATATATCGACTGCGGCCAATTCAAGCGAAACAGTTGCAGCGCGAAGGTCTTCGACTTGGGCGTCGGTCCCGTTCTGCCCGTCCATCAGTTTCAGAATTTCTGAAATACGATCTTCGGATATCTTTGCATTGGTCTGCGCCGCTGCAACCAGTTCAAGTAAGCTCTGTGAAGCTCCCATCATTCATTCTCCTTAAGGGCCCACTTTCCTTACGCTATACGACTAGGAATGATAGTGGCGAGATGGGATATTCTGTTTCGGCAATTCGGGTTTTGAGGCCAGATCGCGGTTTTGGGGCAGTTTGATTGCGTAGCCGATGTTCACATTGGGCTTGAACCTACCTGTTTGTAAAGTATGCCGAGCACTTAAGTCATAAGGTTGGGCCCATTGCCCATTAGGTTGGGTTGTGATTTTCTGATCGTCAACGGCCCCTAATCGGGGAGCCCCGTATTATAACGCAATCAAACAACTTCGTGATCATGTCTGGTTTGGCTATGCGCAATGCACAGGTTTTGGCAAAAGGGGCACAGCTTTAATTCGGAGGGCCATATGGCACATCACTTTAAGACAGATTTGAAATGGTCCGCTGTGACCCCTAAATTGGATTATTTGAACCGTCGGCAATTGCTGGCAGGGGCGGGCGTTATGGCGTTGGGGGCGATGGCTGGACCAGTGATGGCCAAAATTGCGACAAAGCCGAGCGCCTTTTCGACGGACGAGGTGCCGAACACGCTGGAAGAAATCAGCACCTACAACAATTTCTACGAATTTGGCACCGGCAAGGGTGATCCTGCCAAACATGCACATCAGCTGACGACCGATCCCTGGAGCGTGAAGATTGACGGGTTGGTGGACAAGCCCGGCACCTATGATCTGGCCGATGTCATTAAAGGTGTTGATATGGAGGAGCGCATTTACCGGTTCCGCTGTGTCGAGGCGTGGTCGATGGTGATCCCGTGGGTCGGGTTTGAACTGGCCACATTGCTGGACCGCGTCGGGGTTCAGTCGGGTGCGAAATATGTGGCGTTTGAAACGCTGTTCCGGCCAGAAGAGATGCCAGCGCAGAATTCCCGTCTGCTGGACTGGCCCTATGTCGAGGGTTTGCGTCTGGACGAGGCGATGAATCCGCTCACTATACTGGCGACAGGTTTATATGGGGAAGAGTTGCCCAACCAGAGCGGTGCGCCGCTGCGGTTGGTGGTGCCGTGGAAGTACGGATATAAATCGATCAAGTCGATTGTGCGCATTTCATTGGTCGCGGAAATGCCACCCACCACATGGAACAAGGCGGGGCCGAATGAATACGGGTTCTATAGTAATGTGAACCCCGAAGTGAGCCACCCGCGTTGGTCGCAATCATCGGAACGCCGTATCGGCGGCGGGATATTTGCCAAGCGCCAGCCAACCTTGCCGTTTAACGGATACGGCGAGCAGGTCGCGGGCCTGTATGACGGTATGGACCTGACCAAGCAATTCTGACGATGGCAATTGTTGATCAGTTGAATGTAGTGCTGCGGCGGATACCGACGTGGGTGCTGTATGTAGGTGGCATCACGCCGGCCATCTGGCTGGTGGTTCTGCTGTTGAACGGTGGGCTGGGGGTGGATCCGGTCAAGGTGCTGGAACATCGGGCGGGCAAGATCGGATTGCAGTTTCTGGTGGCGGGGCTGGTGGTGACGCCGTTGTGCCGCATCACCGGTATTAAACTGATCAAGTTTCGCCGCGCCACCGGGTTATTGACGTTCTTTTATATAGCGCTGCATTTGATGATCTGGCTGGCGCTGGATATCCAGTTCTATTGGGGCGAAATCTGGACCGATATAGTAAAGCGTCCCTATATCACCATCGGCATGACCGGATTTTTGGCAATGGTGCCGCTGGCGCTGACCTCAAACAATGCGTCAATCAAGCGGATGGGAGCGGCGGGGTGGCGCAAGTTGCACAAGCTGACCTATCTGGCGGCAATTGCGGGGGCGTTACATTATGTATGGCTGGTCAGAGGATGGCAGGTCGAGCCGCTGATTTATCTGGCGGGGGTGATCGGGCTGTTGTGTCTGCGCATAAAGGTTAAGCAACGGCGCGTGGCGACCTGATTGAGTGTCTGACGTCAGCGCCTATGGGAATTGAACGACAGCTTTAAGATGTGTCGACATCAAAGATGTGGTAGCTAGTGCGGCATTCGGGTTCCTTGGGGCGTCACCACTCAGTGCAATAAGGAATGGGAGGAGATATGGGGTAGCTATAGGAACCATCGGTGTGACCACTTGGACTGAAAAATTACGGTTCCAACGCCAATTCGAATTGGCGATGAGTGCGAATGTTCAAATGTAAGAAGCTATGGGGGATTCGCAGACAGGGTGCTTGGTTTTTTGCCTCCTTACAGCTTTAATATAGGAGCGGTATTTTGGGTCTTTTGGCAGTAGCACTTGGGGGAATTGCCCTTGTTTCCGCAGGTTACCTTTACTATTGGAATGAGCGTAGGATTGTTTTCCACATTTTACCTTATGTCTTCGTTATCTTTTCAACGGCGTGTTTTTCAGTTGAATTCCAGAAAGTAGATATAGGGTTTGCGTTTTTCGTCTCTGCATTAATTGCTTGTATTCACGCCCTCGCGATCTGGAATATTACTAAGCGATAAGTCGTTATTTTGTCCGCCGTCAAGTTTTTTGGTTCCAGAGGCAGCGTTACGGTATGTTGAAACGGTAAGCGAAGCGCGGTGGGGTGTATGGACAGTCTGGTAACCTATCAATGGTTGAGCGATCATCTGGATGATCCTGATCTGGTGATCATTGATTGCACGAATTTCGCAGACTGGTCTGCAAGCGAGCAGAAGTTCGTCACTATGAGCGGCCACAGCCAATGGGCGGGCGGGCATATAGACCAGTCACGCCATGCGGATTTTACCGATGGTTTTTCTGGCGACGCGAGCCGCTTTCGTAACACATTGCCCGAACCACACGTCTTTGCTGCGGCAATGGCGCGGCTGGGGGTCAGGGCAAACAGTCGTGTTGTTCTGTATGATACCGAGCAATCCATGTGGGCGGCGCGGGTGTGGTGGATGCTAAAATGGATCGGGTTTGACACTGCGGGTATTCTGGATGGTGGCTGGCAAAGTTGGGTTGCGAATGGGGGGCGGGTATCGTGCGCGTAAATCAGACTGTGACGCGTGTGCCTTCAAAGAACGCTGCACCCCA
>Ga0190303_1000083_pt1 | contig 38046 bp, 38 predicted proteins | sample 48700701_MG_FD_161672 | JGI IMG/M metagenome (GOLD analysis project Ga0190303, IMG submission 161672) | Hydrothermal vent sediment bacterial communities from Southern Trench, Guaymas Basin, Mexico - 4870-07-0-1_MG | ecosystem: Environmental > Aquatic > Marine > Hydrothermal vents > Sediment ... | reverse complement strand
ACCAGATCATCAATGATCAAAATCCCCGTGCCATCGCCCATCATATCCACATCGGGCGATTTCAGCACAACCGCGTCGGACTGGTTCTGGTGGTCGTAGGACTTGATGCTGATGGTATCTACCGTGCGCACATCCAGTTCGCGCGCGATGATCATCGCGGGGGCCATGCCGCCACGGGTGATCGCCACAATTGCTTTCCATGCGCCGTCATCCGGTCCCTTGCCATCCAGTCGCCACGCCAATGCGCGGCTGTCGCGGTGGATCTGGTCCCAGCTGATGTGAAAACCTTTTTCGTGCGGAAGGCGATGGTCGCTCATATGGGTATCCTTGAAGTTTAAGTGGCAGCAATTTTTATCCCGAGCAGGCCCAGAAGCCCACCAAAGGCCCGATCAATCCAGCCTTTCAGGTTTAGATAGGTCGCGCGGGTTTTTTGCATCGAAAAGATGCGCGATACAAGCGTGTTCCACAGGGCCTCGTTAAAGAACACAACAGCCAGCAGGGCGGCGTAGGTGCCCGATCCGGCAGTTGCGGGAACCGTGCCGATGAAAATCGCGGCAAACAGGATGGCGGGTTTGGGGTTGGAAACCTGCGTGACCAGCCCCAACATAAAGGCGCTGATCAGGCTGCGGGGCGGGGTATCATCGCTGGCTTGGACCAGCGGCTCATCCGCGGATTTCCACAGCTTATAGGCCATAAACAGTAAAAACGCACCGCCTGCGATTTTAAGTGCGGTCAGCAACATCGGCGCATATTCAAACAGCAAGGCCAATCCGAACAATGCCGCACAGGCCCAGAATACGCCACCGACGCCAATGCCCACGGCCACCGCAACGCCAGACCGAAACCCTTCGGTCACACCAATACGCGCGGCCATCAAAACGGACGGGCCGGGGCTGATTGCAGCCATCAGGTGCAGTAGGGCAACGGCGATAAAGGCGCTAATGGTCATTTGCGCCCTGTAATCACGTCAATATCTGGGGCATCCACGGCTTTCATGCCCACCACATGATAGCCAGCATCCACATGCAGGTTTTCACCCGTCACGCCTGATCCCAGATCACTCAGCAGATACAGCGCGGATTTGCCGACCTCGTCTTGCGTCACATTGCGGCGCAGCGGTGAATTTAGTTCGTTCCATTTCAGGATATAGCGAAAATCGCCGATTCCGCTGGCGGCAAGCGTCTTGATCGGCCCCGCTGAAATCGCGTTAACGCGAATGTTGTCCTTGCCCAGATCCTCGGCCAGATATCTGACCGATGCCTCAAGGGCGGCCTTGGCGACCCCCATTACATTATAATGCGGCATCACTCGTTCTGCCCCGTAATAGGTCAGCGTCAGGATTGATCCGCCATCCGGCATCATCTTGATTGCACGCTGGGTCACCGCGGTGAAGGTGTAGACAGAAATATCCATTGTCATGCGGAAATTTTCCGGCGAGGTGTCAACATAGCGGCCGCGTAATTCGGATTTATCGGAAAAACCAATGGCATGGACGACAAAATCCAGCGTGCCCCATTGTTCTTCCAATGAGGCAAACATCGCGTCCAGCGATGCAGGGTCTGACGCGTCACAATCAAACAGCACCGTGGTGCCCAATGAGGCCGCCAATGGTTCTACCCGTTTCTTGAACGCGTCCCCCATATAAGAGAACGCCAGTTCCGCGCCCGCACCGGCACAGGCCTTGGCAATGCCCCACGCGATGGACTTGTCATTGGCAAGGCCCATGATCAGCCCGCGTTTTCCCTGTAGCAATCCTGTTGACATTTTGTGCCCCTCGCGCATTTTATTATTTGAACCCAATCTTTAGGCGATTGCGTGTATGGCATCAAGTCTGGGGGTCAGTCAAAACCTAGCGTTAGGGACATGTTGCACTGCTTAAAACCGGGGCATATGCCGTTTAGTGAAATGAAGTGAACATAATGATGAAGCGAACCGGCATATTTTCAGGGGACGATCCCTTCAAACTGGCGCAGCACTGGCTGGGCGAGGCGACAGCGGTCGAGGTGAATGATCCGAATGCGATTGCATTGGCCACAGTCGATGCCGATGGTATGCCGAATGTACGGATGGTGCTGTTAAAGGAGATCGAGCCTGAAGGGTTTGTTTTCTACACCAACTTTGAAAGTGCCAAGGCCGATGAAATCGGTGCAGGCGGCAAAGCGGCGTTTGTGATGCACTGGAAATCCCTGCGCCGCCAGATCAGGGTGCGCGGAACGGTCGAGAAGGTTGACGGGGCACAAGCGGATGCCTATTTTGCCTCGCGGTCCTTACAAAGCCGCCTAGGGGCATGGGCGTCAAAGCAATCGCGCCCGCTTAAATCGCGCACATCTTTGGTGGCCGAGGTTGCCAAAGTAACGGCCAGACAGGGCACAAACCCGTCGCGGCCTGACTTTTGGGGGGGGTACAGAATAACCCCCACAGAAATAGAATTCTGGGCTGACGGGGCATTTCGGTTGCATGACAGGTTCCGCTGGACCAGAAGCACAACAACAGGCAACTGGAGAATCCAGCGTCTAAACCCTTAAGGCTATAGCCGCAGTTTTCGGTTCCCGTGCAGGTTGATTTTTTTCGCTTGCAAGGATGCGCAAATAGCCGCAACACAGTTTACGTAAAGGTAAAACAGGCCATTTTGGATAATATAGGACAATACGACCAAAGAGCGTAGCGAAATGAACGACGAGAACGAAAACGAACAAACAGTAATTACGGGCCATGTAAAATGGTTTGACCCGTCCAAAGGGTTTGGATTTGTGGTGGCCGATGATGGCGGCCCCGATATTTTGTTGCATGCAAATGTGCTGCGAAATTTCGGCCAAAGCTCGGTTGCGGATCAGGTGCGTATTGAAATATTGGTGCAGGAAACCGACCGCGGCATCCAGACCACCGAAATTTTAAGCATTGAACCTGCGGCTGGCGTTGAAGGGCAGGACGATAGCGGGTTTGAGCTGATTGACGATCTGGACGCAGGTGATCTGGAACCGGCGCGGGTCAAATGGTTCGACAAGGCCAAGGGGTTCGGGTTTGCCAATGTGTTTGGGTCTAATGCCGATGTGTTTATCCACGTCGAGGTGCTGCGCCGGTCCGGTCTGGCTGATTTACAGCCGGGCGAAGCGGTTTGCATTCGCGTCAGCGACGGTGAGCGCGGCAGCATGGCCACGCATGTCTTGTCGTGGGATGCCTCATTCGAGGATGATTAGGTGAAGCTGCGCATTGCATCTGCCGTCTTGGCCTTTGTGCTGGGGACTGCGGGTGCACATGCCGAACAATGTTCCCAAACAGGCGTTGATCTGCGTGGCGACTGGGGGCAGGCGCATTTCAGCGTTGAAATTGCGGATGACATGGCAGAGCAGGCCAGAGGCTTAATGTTTCGCGAGAAACTGGCGGCGAGTTCGGGGATGCTGTTTGTCTATAAGGAAGCACACCACGCAATTTTTTGGATGCAGAATGTGCCAATCTCGCTGGATCTGATTTTTCTGGACCAGACTGGCGTGGTCATGCGTATTGCCCATAATGCGCGCCCCTATGACGAGAGCCGGATTGATGGCGGCGAAAATATTCAGATGATTCTCGAAATTAATGGCGGAATGGCAAATGCGCTGGGAATTTCGCTCGGAAGCGAGCTGCGCCACCCCGCATTTGATTCGTCAATTGCCGCCTGGCCCTGCACCCCCGAGTAGTTTTTTTCCAAGGAGTTGGAAAACAGGGCATTCAGGGGTTTCCATTGCCCACAAGCCTATATAAAGAGGCGTCAGTTCGGGGCGTAGCGCAGCCTGGTAGCGCGACGGTTTTGGGTACCGTAGGCCGCAAGTTCGAATCTTGCCGTCCCGACCATCTACCCTTTAAAAAAATATTTTGTGATCATTCTGGTAGTTTGTAAATTCGCAAACCAAACGGATGCGACTCAGATGCGGTGCGGTGTTGCTGCCTCATGTGAAATCTGAGCAGTTTTTGGCAAGTGAGCCGAGACTAACAATAATTTTGATTGTGGTGTTGGTGCGACGGATTGGCACGGGCCCAAGTGCGGCGCGAATGTGAATCATTTGCAGCGCTCCCAGCACAGATTGCATTTGTCCGGTCAACGAAAAAAACGCTAAAATAGTAAAATATAAAAGTTGACGCAGTAGGGGGAACTACGACACATAGTAGTAGCTGGCCAACGAGACCACTAGATTTAGTAGTGGCGGGTCGAAAAGGGACATAACGGTTTTCTAGCCATCATTTGTATGTGGCAAAACAATGGGCGTGTATTTCCCATTGGCGAAGACACTCTTTTTGCCCATTGGTCAGCACGAGTCTGGCGTAAAAGCCCCGATTTGAGGGTTAACGCCAATAAATTGTGACGCGCCAAAAACGGCGCATACGGGGCAGACAAAAAAATGAAAATAGAGCGCAAGTTCACAACATCCGGTCAGGACGCATATTCTGATCTGGAATTCACCACGACATCTTCTGAAATCCGCAACCCTGACGGCACAATCGTATTCCGTCTGGACGAATGCGTTGTTCCGGTCTCCTGGAGTCAGGTTGCCTCGGACGTGATTGCGCAGAAGTATTTTCGCAAGGCCGGTGTGCCCGCAGCCCTGAAAAAGGTGCGCGAAAAGGGTGTGCCGGAATTTTTGTGGCGCTCTGTGCCGGACGAGGCCGCACTGGCGAAACTGCCCGAGGAAGACCGCGTCGGCGGCGAGCATTCCGCCAAGCAGGTTTTTGACCGTCTGGCTGGCACATGGGCCTATTGGGGTTGGAAGGGTGGCTATTTCACCAAGGAATCCGATGCCCGCGCCTATTACGATGAAATGCGCCACATGCTGGCGTCCCAACGCGCCGCACCAAACAGCCCGCAGTGGTTCAACACCGGCATTCACTGGGCATACGGCATTGATGGGCCTGCACAGGGCCACCACTATGTCGATTACAAAACCGGCAAACTGACCAAATCCAAATCCTCCTACGAGCACCCACAGCCCCACGCCTGTTTTATTCAGTCGGTGGCGGATGATCTGGTGGGCGAAGGCGGCATCATGGACCTTTGGGTGCGCGAAGCGCGTCTGTTCAAATACGGATCCGGCACTGGCACGAATTTCTCCTCCCTGCGTGCCGCCGGTGAATCCCTGTCAGGTGGCGGCAATTCGTCGGGCCTGATGGGGTTCTTGCGCATTGGTGACCGCGCCGCTGGCGCGATCAAATCGGGCGGCACCACACGCCGCGCTGCCAAGATGGTAATTTGTGATGCGGACCACCCTGATATCGAGGCTTTCATCAACTGGAAAGTGATCGAGGAGCAGAAGGTTGCTTCCATCGTGGCGGGCTCAAAAATCCATGAGAAATGCCTGAACGAGATTTTCGCAGCGATCAAAGCCTGGGATGGCAGCATTGATGATGCGATTGATCCTAAGGTGAACGAAACGCTGAAAGCGGCCATTCGTACTTCGAAAAAATCGGCAATTCCGCAGACTTACGTTAAACGGGTGCTGGATTATGCCAAGCAGGGCTACACGTCGATTGAATTCCCGACCTACGATACGGATTGGGATTCCGAGGCTTACAGCTCGGTTTCCGGTCAAAACTCGAATAACTCGATCCGTGTGACCGATGCGTTCCTTCAGGCTGTCAAGGATGACGCCGACTGGGATCTGATCAACCGCACCGATGGCAAGACCGCCAAAACCATCAAGGCCCGCGATCTGTGGGAACAGGTTGGCCACGCCGCATGGTCCTGTGCCGATCCGGGCATCCAGTATCACGACACGGTTAATGCGTGGCACACATGCCCCGAAGATGGCGCCATTCGCGGCTCCAACCCGTGTTCGGAATATATGTTCCTTGATGACACGGCATGTAACCTTGCCTCGATGAACCTGCTGACCTTCCTGAAGGATGGCGAGTTTCAAGCCGAGGATTACATCCACGCCACCCGCCTGTGGACCATAACGCTGGAAATATCGGTGACGATGGCACAGTTCCCGTCCAAGGAAATCGCGCAATTATCCTATGATTTCCGCACCTTAGGGCTGGGATACGCCAACATCGGCGGCTTGCTGATGAACATGGGCTTCTCTTATGACTCTGTCGAGGGCCGCGCGTTGTGTGCTGCACTGACTGCGGTTATGACAGGTGTTTCCTATGCAACATCCGCTGAAATGGCCGGCGAGCTGGGCACGTTTGATGGCTATGATCGCAACGCTGACCACATGCTGCGGGTGATTTGCAATCACCGCAATGCGGCCTATGGTAAATCCGATGGCTACGTAGGGCTGGACGTCAATCCGGTTCCGCTGGATCACGCCAATTGCCCTGATCAAAATCTGGTAGCACTAGCCAAATCCGCGTGGGACGAGGCATTGACCTTGGGTAAAAAGCACGGGTACCGCAACGCGCAAGTGTCTGTGATCGCGCCGACCGGCACCATTGGGCTGGTGATGGATTGCGACACCACAGGCATCGAGCCTGATTTCGCGCTGGTGAAGTTCAAGAAACTGGCCGGTGGCGGGTATTTCAAGATCATCAACCGGTCTGTTCCGGCGGCGCTAGAAAAACAAGGGTACGGGTCCGCGCAGATCGAGGAAATCGTCAGCTATGCAGTGGGCCACGGCACCATCGGCAACGCACCAGGGATCAATCACACATCCCTGATCGGACATGGATTCGGCCAAACCGAACTGGACAAGATCGAGGCAGCGCTTCCGTCAGCCTTTGATATCCGCTTTGTGTTCAACCAATGGACATTGGGCGAGGATTTCTGCGCCAAGACGCTGGGCATTCCGGCCGAAAAGATGAACGATCCGTCGTTTGATCTGCTGCGCCACCTTGGATATTCCCGTGCCGATATCGAGGCCGCCAATGACCACGTTTGTGGCTCCATGACGCTGGAAGGCGCGCCGCATCTGGATGAAAAACATTACGGTATCTTTGATTGCGCCAATGCTTGCGGCAAAAAAGGCAAGCGTTATCTGTCGGTTGACAGCCACATCTATATGATGGCTGCGGCACAGTCGTTTATCTCGGGTGCGATTAGTAAAACCATCAACATGGCCAATGACGCCACCATCGAGGATTGCCAAAAAGCATACGAGCTGAGCTGGTCCTTGGGTGTGAAGGCCAATGCGCTCTATCGGGATGGATCAAAACTGAGCCAACCACTGGCAGCAGCTTTGGTTGAGGATGATGACGAGGCCGAAGAAATCCTTGCCACGGGCAGCCAGCAGGAAAAAGCAGCTGTTCTGGCCGAAAAGATCGTTGAGAAGATCGTGATCAAAGAGGTTCAAAAGAGCCACCGCGAGAAACTGCCAAGCCGCCGCAAGGGGTATACCCAAAAGGCAGTGGTTGGTGGGCACAAGGTATACTTGCGCACCGGCGAGTATGAAGACGGCGAATTGGGCGAGATTTTCATCGACATGCACAAAGAGGGTGCGGGGTTCCGTGCGATGATGAACAACTTTGCCATCGCCATTTCCGTCGGCCTGCAATACGGCGTGCCGCTTGAGGAATTCGTTGATGCCTTTACCTTCACCAAGTTCGAGCCTGCGGGCATGGTGCAGGGTAACGACAGCATCAAGAACGCGACATCCATTCTGGATTATATCTTCCGTGAATTGGCCGTGTCCTATCTGGACCGCACTGATCTGGCCCATGTGAAACCCGAAGGGGCATCGTTTGATGACATCGGGCGTGGTGATCAGGAAGGCGTTGCTAACATCACCGAAGTCAGTGAAAGCGCTGCCAGCAAGTCCTTGGAAGTGTTGAAGCAAATCTCTTCGACCGGATATCTGCGCAAGCGGGTGCCCCAGCAATTGGTGGTGCTGCAAGGCGGGGTCGGAATGCAGGCGGGGGCCGTCGCGCTAGAAGGCGGAACCGACCCGATGGCGGTATTGCAAACACTGGTGCCCGAAGCGGCAAGCGCAAGTCTGACCGCCACCAGCAGCACAGTGTCAATCACCGCCAGCGGCGGGATGAACCCTGTCGTCAAAGCAAAAATGCAGGGCTACGAGGGTGATCCTTGTAATGACTGTGGAAACTACACATTGGTGCGCAATGGCACCTGTATGAAATGCAACACTTGCGGGGGAACCAGCGGGTGTAGCTAAGAGGCGCGCCCCTTCAAGTATGCGCTTGAAGGGGCACGCGAGTTCCGGGGCGGGTGCGCTCGCCCCCGACGCGGATCAGGCCGCAGGCAAATAAACCGGGCGGTACAACGATGAGCCTGATCAGCGAAACTGGGGAGCCCTTGGGCTCCCCGTTTTTCTTTGGGGGCCGGGTTTTTCTGCTGCTATGAGTGTTGGAATGCTGTAAAGAAAATCCATGCAATTTCCGGTATTCGGTTGATATTGAATGGAATATATCTACTGCGACATTTCCACTATTCCGGAATAGTAGATCTATTTTGTGCCCCATATTACATCGCAATTTTGTCGCCTTGGAGCCTGTTGCGTTAAATCAGGGAAATCAGGCGGGCACACCGTCCAATAGCACCTCGACAGCGCCAGATTTTGGCAGGTCCAACTCAGCACGCAAATGTGCGCGGGCGCGCGATATGCGCGACATTACAGTGCCGATCGGCAGATCAAACGCTTTGGCAAGCTCGGCGTAGCTGCTGCCGTCCATCACAAGCGGGCGCAACAAATCAGCCTGATCATCGGGCAGGCGCGATATGGCGCGGCTTACATCGGCGCAGGCAAACCTGTCCCATATTTCGGCCGGATGGCTGGGGGCATTTTGATCTGTCAGCTCTTGGCCCTGCACAGGCGGGCGGGTGCTGGCGTTGCGCAGTGTCGTCATCAGGTAGGGGCGCAGGTCGTCAATCTCGCCACCCTTTTTCAGACGGGCCCAGACCCGCAACAGGGCGTCTTGTGCCATGTCCTCGGCCAGATCGGGACTTGGGGCCAGAATACGGGCAAGGCGCTGTAGGGCGGGCATCAGTGTGGTCAGGTCATGCGGGGTATTGGTCATGGTGGCCTCCTGTTTTGATCTGCCTGTAATTTGGCGGGATCAGGGGACAGGGACAAGCTGGGGGATTGTTGCCGGTTCGGTATCGGGGGGCTTTTTGGGCAGGTTCCCGCAAGGAACGGCGGTTTTCGTCGGCAGGGGTTTGCGTGTTTGGCGGAGTTTTGCGTATTGCGCCAGATTGCGGGAATAATCCGTGCCGCGTGGCCTCTTGTTTGGTGAAGGCGCAAAAATGCACCTTCGGACGCAACCGGGGTAATCCCCAAGGAGACTATGACAATGAAAAAGATCGTAATTCAAACCGTGACTGTAATCGCCCTTTCTGCAACTGCCCTTAGTGCCCAGAGCGAAATGGATACGGATGGCGACGGGCTGCTGTCATATAACGAACTGCTGGCGGCCTATCCGGACATGACCGAGGAAAACTTCACGGCCGTTGATACCAATTCGGACGGGGCTGTGGATGCCGATGAATTGAAAGTGGCGACGGACGCAGGGCTGTTGCCAAGCTAGGGTTAATCAAACCTATTCGCATGTGCCCATTGTTATTTCGTATCCCTGATAACCATCATTCACAGTGGGTACATGTGATCCATTCCCAAGGTATGCAGATGCTTCGGGAATGTGAAAGAGGCCCCAACCCCAGTGCCTTCAACGGGGCCTCTTTTATCAGTTTATGACGTTGCGCCGCGCGAAATAGCCGCCACACCGGTGCGGGCGGTTTCAACCAGACCCAGCGGGCGCATCAGATCGGCAAACGCGTCGATCTTCTCGCTGGTGCCGGTCATTTCAAACACAAAGCTTTCCAGCGTGCTGTCCACCACATTGGCGCGGAAAATATCGGCCAGCCGCAGGGCTTCGACTCGTTTGTCGCCGGTTCCGGACACCTTGAACAGCGCCAACTCGCGTTCCAGATAGGGGCCTTCAACTGTCAGGTCATGCACCGTATGCACCGGCACGATCCGGCCCAGCTGTGCCTTGATCTGTTCAATCACTTGCGGGGTGCCGGTGGTGACGATGGTGATGCGCGAGGTGTGATATTCCTCGTTGATCTCGGCCACGGTCAGGCTTTCGATGTTATAGCCGCGCCCTGCAAACAGGCCAATCACACGGGCCAGAACACCGGACTCGTTGTCGACTACCACCGTCAGGGTGTGGCTTTCGATCACATCGGCATTCGGGTTTTTTAGGTCGTAGGCCGATTTGGCCGATGATCCTTTTTTGATATTTAGTGCAGACATTTGTCGACCTTTCTTAATTGGCAGGAGAACAACGAAAGTCACGATTTGGACTTTCTTCCTTGGCCATAACAACTAGTTGTTCACATGTAGTCCGATTATCGGCATAGCCTAAAACCAACATCATTCGTTCCCAACCAACGGTGCTCTTCATTTCGAACCATTGATTTGGAATTCCAAGTGTCCCACGCGGTAAGTTTTTGGCTGCGTTTTCAAACTCAGTTACCAAATCTTTTGTGTGAACTGTCGCTGTTGTTGCAACCAAAGTAACGAGACTTGCAGTACAAACCAGCAATATTTTTCTCATGAACTTTATTCCCTAAACCATAACCGCGCCGGACTTGCCAATCACCCCTTGGGTGTCGGCATTGCCCATCAGCATTTCATTATGTGGTGCGCCCGACGGGATCATCGGGAAGCAGTTTTCGTGTTTCTCAACCAGACAATCGAAAATCACCGGCCCGTCGTGATTGAGCATCTCCATGATTGCATCATCCAGATCGGCGGGGTCACTGACGCGGATACCTTTGGCACCGAAAGCCTCGGCCAGTTTAACGAAATCGGGCAGGGCCTCTTGCCATGTGGCGGAATAGCGTTCGCCGTGCAGCAATTCCTGCCACTGGCGCACCATGCCCAGACGCTCGTTGTTCAGGATGAACTGTTTGGCGGGCAAACGGTACTGCACCGCCGTGCCCATTTCCTGCATGTTCATCAACCATGACCCTTCGCCGGAAATATTGATCACCAACGCTTCGGGATGCGCCAGTTGCACACCCAAAGACGCCGGATGGCCGTAACCCATGGTGCCCAGACCGCCGGATGTCATCAAACGGTTTGGCTGATCGAAATGCAGGAATTGCGCTGCCCACATCTGGTGTTGGCCCACTTCGGTGGTGATGTAGCGGTCCATGCCTTTGGTCAGCGCTTCCAGCCGTTCCAGCGCGTATTGCGGCTTGATGATCTTGCCGACCTGCTCATAGGCCAAACAGTCCACCGCCCGCCACTCGTCAATCTGTGCCCACCATTTTTTCAAACCCGCCTTGTTGATTTTGCGACCGCGGGATTTCCAGATTTTCAGCATGTCCTCCAGAACATGGCCAATATCGCCGATGATCGGGATGTCGACCTCGATGATTTTATTGATCGAGGAGGGGTCGATATCAATATGCGCTTTCTTTGAATCCGGGCTGAACACATCAACCCGCCCCGTTATACGGTCATCAAACCGTGCCCCGATGTTGATCATCAGATCACAACCGTGCATCGCCAGATTGGCCTCGTACAGCCCGTGCATACCCAACATGCCCAGCCAGTTTTTGCCGGATGCCGGATAGGCGCCCAGACCCATCAGGGTCGAGGTCACAGGAATGCCGGATGCTTCTGCCAACTCAACCAATAGCTGGCTGGCGGCAGGGCCGGAATTAATCACGCCGCCGCCGGTATACAGGATCGGGCGCTCGGCCTTCTCCATCAGTTCGACCAGCGCGGTGATTGCCGCAATATCGCCTTTGACTTGCGGCGCATAGCGGCTGATGTCGGTTTTCTTTGGCGGCGTATAGGTGCCTTGGGCAAATTGCACGTCCTTGGGGATGTCGACCAGCACGGGGCCGGGGCGGCCCGTCGTGGCCACATGGAACGCCTGATGGATCACTTCGGACAGTTTGTCGGTGTCTTTGACCAGCCAGTTGTGTTTGGTGCAGGGCCGCGTGATGCCAACGGTGTCGGCCTCCTGAAAGGCGTCATTACCGATCATGAAGGTCGGCACTTGCCCCGTCAGAACCACCAGCGGGATGCTATCCATCAACGCGTCCGTCAGGCCGGTCACAGCGTTGGTCGCACCGGGGCCAGACGTTACCAGCACCACACCGGGTTTGCCGGTGGAACGCGCGTAGCCTTCGGCGGCGTGCAGGGCGGCCTGCTCGTGGCGCACCAGAATGTGGCGAATATCATTTTGCTGAAAGATTTCGTCGTAAATCGGTAGGACGGCGCCGCCAGGGTATCCAAATATGGTATCCACACCCTGATCTTTCAGGGATTGCAGGATCATCTTTGCGCCGGTCATTTGACGTATCATCTTTCTCTCTCCGTCTATATTTTATTTACTTCAGCCATAAAAAAACCCCCGATCTTCGGGGGCGCATGGGATACCGATATGGTTGTCTTTACAGACCCATGCGCCAATATTCCACAATCACTAGCAGGACGTTCATGTCACGGTTCCCCTTGGAGGCTCCTTTAGTTGTGATCGAGACCTTAGAAGTGCGTGAAAGGGGCGTCAACAGTCAAATGCGTGAATAATGTGTCGTGAATGCCGCAGTTTAGGGTTTATTGTTACGTTTTTGCCGCGGTGGGCGAATAAATAGCAAATTTACAGGTTTTTCAGGTTGGATGCTGCGCCAAAGCATTCGGCGGCTCACCCAATGAAACACCGTTTTTTTTCATTTATTTCGCAAAGTTACTGTTTTCAGTGCGCCATTCTATGGCTATGGTCCCCCCACCTGAAACGATCTGTCCGTCATAAGAACGGGCAAAAACTCTATGGGAGGAGTAACTCTATGGATCGTCGCTCATTTTTGAGAACTTCCGCACTTGGTGGCACCGCCGCCGCTGCAACAACTCTGGCCGCACCGGCATATGCGCAAGGCAAAAAAGTATTGACCATGGTGCAATCTTGGCCGCGCGGTTTCGCGGTTCTGGATGATGCCGCAAATTACGTTGAAAAAATGGTTGGTGAAATGTCTGATGGCCAGTTGACCATCGACAAAAAAGCCCCAGGCGAACTGGTTGGTGCGCTGGAAGTGTTTGACGCGGTTTCATCCGGTCAGGCCGATATGTATCACTCGGCTGATTACTATTTCATCGGCCAGCATCCGGGGTATGCCTATTTTACCGCTGTTCCGTTTGGCGGCACAGCCCAAGAGCTGACAAACTGGTATCACCACGGTGGTGGCCATGAGTTGCACAACGAGCTGGGCGAGATTTTCAATCTGAAATCGTTCCTTGCAGGCAATTCCGGTTCGCAATCCGGTGGCTGGTTCCGCAATGAAATCAAATCCGCCGAAGATTTCAACGGTTTGAAATTCCGTATGCCGGGCCTTGGTGGCAAGGTTCTGGGTAAACTGGGCGCTTCTGTTCAGAACATCCCGGGTGGCGAGCTGTATCAGGCGCTGTCTTCCGGCGCTCTGGACGGTCTGGAGTGGGTTGGCCCATTTGCGGATGAACGTGCAGGCTTCCAAGAGGTTGCCAAGGTTTACTACACTGCGGGCTTCCACGAGCCAGGCTCCGGTCTTTCACTGGGTTTGAACCTTGATGTCTGGAATGACCTGACACCACAGCACCAAGCGATCATCAAATATGCGGCGATGGCGACCACGCACACCCAGTTGGCAGAAACACTGGCCAACAACGGTGCGGCCCTGAAACGTCTGCAAGCGCAAGGTGTCAAAACCCTGCAATTCAGCGATGATGTTTGGGATGCGTTTGGTAAAGCATCCGCTGAAGTTATGGATGAAAACATGGGCGACGAACTGTTTGCGAAAATCCGCAGCAGCTTTGAGACGTCGATGGCCAATTCATCGAGCTGGATCGAAAAATCAGATGGCTATTACGTTTCGCAACGTAACCGCGTTCTGGGCGGCTGATCTAACGGTTAAAAAACATTAAGGGGCCGCAGGTTTTGCCAGCGGCCCCTTGTGGCACTTATGTGCTGGATAAAATGACCTGAAAACAGGTTGGCGGGGGGAATACATGCAAAGCGAAGGCACAATAAGCCTGTTCGGATTCTTTGGGGGGCTGTTCAATGGTATCCTCTGGGTTTTACAAAATATCGCCATGTCATTTTACAATTTCGGCTATGCGGTCAGCCATCCTGGATTATGGCTGGACTGGTCCAATAAAGAATCGATCATGCGCTTCATCTACTACGGTGGCTCGCGCGAATTCTTCTTCGTTGCCCTGACGATTTTCCTTTTGTTCACGGCCTATGGCATGTGGCGCAACGAATTCATGTGGGGCTGTGTGCGGCTGCTGGAAGGGATCGCCAACAAGGTCGGTCGCTTTGTGGCTTGGGCGGGACTTTTGATGGTGCTGCAACAGATTGTCATTATTTTTATGCAGCGGATATTCACCCGCCCCGACATTGTGATCGGGTTCGGCATACCGCTGCAATTTGATATCAGCTGGTTTGCCGAAGGGTTGAAGTTTTATAACGCGTTGATCGTGACCCTATGTGTGACCTACACCTTTGTTCAGGGCGGCCATGTGCGGGTTGATCTGTTTTATGCCAAGGTCAGATTTCGCACCAAACGGGTGATCGACATGCTGGGCTCGCTGTTTTTCATGATGCCGCTGGCTGTGCTGGTCTGGATGTATGGCTGGTACTTTATGTGGCGGCATTTGATGGTGCCAAAACCATCGGCCAGCGACACGCTGGAACGCTTGCTACTGAAATCCCGCGCCTTTCGATGGAATGTTGAAACCATCGGGTTTTCACCCAACGGGTTCACCGCATATTTCCTGTTCAAAATCTTGCTGGTGGCGTTCGTTAGTATGATCTTCCTACAGGCCGCCGCCTTTTTCTACCGCTCCTACCTTGAATTCAAGGAAGGGCCGGAATCGGAAGGTAAATACCTCGACAAGGATACACTTGGCGAAGGTGAAGAAGCCTATGAGGGCACGCATTAAAGGGACGACTAGAAATGTTATTTGGACTTGATGGCGTTGAACTCAGCCTGATTATTGTCTTTCTAAGCCTGTTTGGCGGAATCCTGTCAGGCTTTCCGGTGGCGTTTTCCATTGGTGGGGCAGGGGTTATTTCCTTCGGCATCATCTCGGCTTTGGACTCCTCGGGGCTTCTGGTGCACTACGGCATTGACCAAGGCTCACAAGCCTTTAGTGATCTGGTGGCCAGCGGGATTGATCCCAAAACAATATCAACTTTCCGGTTCCCTGATTTGCCGCGCTTTGCCGAACCCGTGTTCCCCAAAGGCTGGGAAGACGCGTTAAACCGTAACGTTTCCTTTATTGTGAACCGGATGAATGAACGGGTGCTGGCCGGCCAATCCATTGAAACCCTGCTGGCGGTGTTGATGTTTGTGATGATGGGCATCACGCTGGAACGCTCGAAAATCGCCAATGACCTGCTGACAACCATGGCACGGGTGTTTGGCCCTCTGCCCGGTGGTCTGGCGGTTGCGGTTGTGGTTGTGGGCGCGTTTTTAGCGGCGTCAACCGGCATCGTTGGTGCCACCGTGGTGACGATGGGGCTGTTGTCCTTGCCGACGATGCTGCGCAACAATTATTCGCCGGAACTGGCAACCGGGGTGATTGCGGCGTCCGGCACATTGGGGCAGATCATTCCGCCCTCGATTGTGATCGTTCTGTTGGGCACCTTGGCGGGGGATCTTTATTCAGCCGCTCAGGAACAACGTGCGCAGTTGGCGGGCTGCACCGATGCACTGACCTATCTGGGCGAGGCCGCCGTTTTGTCAGTTGGCACATTGTTTCAGGCTGCGATCCTGCCCGGCATCATGCTGGCATTTATGTATGCGCTTTATGCATTCGGCTATGCACTGGTGAAACCGCACAAGGCACCACCGGTGCCAGCGATTGAATCGAGTGGCGAGAAAGTCACTCGTAACGGGGCGTTGACATGGTTCCTTGCGGCGCCTGTGGTGTTGATCGGCGGGATGTTCCTGTTGGGCAGCTTCGGGGTGGTTGGCTCGCAAAGTACACAAGTGGATAGCTATTCGGATGCGACCGGTTTCACAACGCTGCGCACCAATGTGTCCGAGCGTTGCCAAGCTTCGATCATCGAATTGCACGGGCAGGAAAAATGGGATTTTGCCATCGCCCAGCAAGCCGAGATTGACGCATCCGGCGGTGCGCAAGCGAGCTATAAACTGACCGACGAAGAATATGCAGCCGCGGTTGACGCCAAAGTGAAAGCCGCAGCCCCGATCGGCACCGGCATTACGATCTTCTTTATCTTTGTAGCGTTGATACTGGTGTTTGCCCGTGGCATTTCACCCTCTGCACCCAGCCGCCCGATCCTGATCGGCCTTGCGGGTGTGGTGCTGGTGTTTCTGGTGGATATCGCATTCATTATGCCAACAACATCGCCGGGCTGGACCGTGATCTATTTGCTGATCCCGGCCTTGATCGCCCTAAAAGGGGCGATCTTTGCGATCAGAATACTGGCCAAAAACGAGTTGCTGGCCGTGGTCTTTCCACCGCTTGTGTTGATCATCGCGGTGCTTGGATCGATCCTCGGTGGCATCACCAACCCGACACCGGCAGCAGCACTTGGGGCGGGCGGGGCGATCCTGCTAGCGGCCTATCGTAAATTGCAGGACGAGGGCGGCACCGGCAAGGTTATCCTGATGTCGACCTTCGCGATTGTGGTGATGATTCTGCTAGGGGTGAACTTTGATCTGCGGATGAGCCGCCAAAATGTACCAGTCGAGGATATTGTCGCCTTTATCGTTGCCCAAAGCGCCTATCTGTTTGCCATGTTCGGCATCCTTTACGGCTGTGTGGTGCTGTTCAGGAACGCAGTGCTGACACCGATTGTGCGTGAAACGGCCAAGGTGACATCGATGGTGTTCACCATCCTGATCGGCTCGCAATTGCTGAATTTGGTGGTGATTTCATTCGGTGGCGAGGAATATATCCAGGGCTTTTTGAAAAGCTTTGACAACGAGATGAAAGTCTTTCTGATCGTGATGATGGTGCTGTTTTTCCTCGGCTTCGTGCTGGATTTCCTTGAGATCATCTACATCGTGATCCCCATCGTTGGGCCCGTGATTTACGGCGGCACGTTCGATCCGAAATGGGTGACCATTATGATCGCGGTGAACCTGCAAACCTCGTTCCTGACACCGCCCTTTGGTTTCGCGCTGTTTTATTTGCGCGGGGTGGCACCGCCCAGCGTGACCACGGGCCACATCTACCGCGGCATCATCCCGTTTGTGCTGATACAGGTGGCTGGCCTCGCGCTGCTTTGGTATTTCCCGTCCGTGGTGACAATCCTGCCGAAATTGTTCGCGGGCTAACAGGTGGCCAACGCAAATGTAACAAGGACAAGCCCGCAAATCTGGCGGGCTTAGTCTTGTTTGGTGGGCAGAATATCGGGCAGCGAAATTTGCGCCACTTGTTCGGCAATCGGGTCAATCGCCAGCGGATGCGTATCGGCCGCGAAATTGTCAGGATCATCCAGCGATACCCATTCGCCGGCGCGATAGATTTCCAGCGCGTTAAACCCGGCCTTATAGGCCATCTTTGGACTGTCGGGCACCCAATACCCCAGATAAACATAGGGCAGGTTAGCGGCACGGGCGATTTCGATGTGGTCCAGAATTATATAGGTGCCCAGAGAGTTTTTGGTCAGATCGGGTTCGAAAAACGAATAAACCATGCTTAACCCGTCATCAAACACATCTGTCAGACACACCGCCGCTAGATTGCGTTTTTGCTCGTCAGGGGCGGGGGCATAGGTGTATTCGATCACACGGCTTTTGATCGGGGTTTCCTCGACCATCGCGGCAAATTCGAAAATATCCATGTCGGCCATGCCGCCATCGGCGTGGCGATGCTCAAGATAACGGCGAAACAGGGCAAAGTGGTCCTCGGTGGCCCAAGGCGACATGGCGTTGCGCGTCAGCCAGTCATTGCGTTTTTGCACACGGCGCTGGCTTTTGGACGGGGTGAAATCCTTGACCCGTATACGGGCGGAATAACAGGAAGAACATTCAGCACAGGACGGGCGATACAGCACATTCTGCGACCGTCGAAACCCTTGTTTAGACAAGGCATTGTTCAGTTTTTCTGCGGTTTCGCCTTGCAGTGACGTGAACAGTTTACGCTCCATCCGGCCATCCAGATAGGGGCAGGGCTGGGGGGCAGTCACATAAAACTGCGGGGCAATGGGCAGGCTGTGGCGCATATGGTTTATTTCGGTCCGTTGATTTTATTCAACTTTAAGATAACAACGGCAGACCGATGCGCCAAGCCCTTTTGGCAAACGAAGTTAAAGCAGCCCCCGCAGGGGCCGATTTTTTACTTATACTTCGACAGTCTCGTCGGTGTCGTTGGCCTCTTTGGTGGCCTTTTTGGCGCGCTCGTCCATAAAGTCATCGAACTCCGATTTATCCTTGGAATCGCGCAGGCGTTGCAGGAAGTCCGAAAACTTGCCTTGTTCTTCTTCCAGAAGGCGCAGCGTGTCGGCCTTATAGGCGTCAAACGCCGTGTTGCCAGACGATTGCATTCCGTGGCGGAATTGGTGGCGGGTCATACGGCGGCTATTGCGACAGTTTCCAGCGAACATGCGTTTGCTCCAGATCATATAAAAGAGAAGGGCGAGGCCAACAGGCCAGAAAAAGATAAATCCAAGGACCATAGCGACGATCCATGCGGGTTTCCCGCGTTCATCCAGCCAGGTTTCTGCGTTATGCGGCCATGCGGCGACGGTGCTCATGTGGTTCTCCGTTTTTAAGGTTACGTTTCAATGTGAATGCCTTTCACATCACCAAGATTGTCATTTGTGACGTAATCTTCAAGAGTAAATGTAAAAGATATTTACATTATCTGTAATTATTATGTAAATTCAGTAAGTTGTGCATTTGAAATACACTGTAAATCTGCCGGATTTATCGGAAAAACATGGCGCGGAGTGCCCGCAGCCGCCCAAACCACGTCGAATTCCAGCAGTTTTTGGTCAAAAAACGCGCGGATCGGCGATAGGTGCCCGACGGGGGACACGCCGCCAATGGCAAATCCGGTCTGGCTGCGGATCAATGCCGCATCCGCCTTGCCCAACGGCTCGCCCGCAATGGCGCTGGCCTTGTCCGTGCACACCTGATTACCGCCCGCGGTGATAAACAGAATGGCCGCGCCACTGACATCCCCGCGAAAAATGATCGATTTGGCGATCTGGTCCAGATCACAGCCTACAGCATCCGCCGCCGCCTGCGCCGTGCGCGCGCCATCCGACATTTCAACCGGCATCACATCCAGCCCCGCCGCATCCAGCGCCCGTATCACCCGTTTCAGGCTTTTGCTCATGAAGGATTCCCTTGTTTGCTAATGCGAGTATTCATGTATCTATGAGGAGCGCAATTGGGTGGACGGTATAAAACAGATGCAACACGACGATATTGGCCCATTTCTAGAGTTGGAGAAAACCGTCTGGCAGGCGCTGGTCACGGGGGACGCATCAGCGGATGCCCGAATGTTGGAGGACGGGTTCCTTGGGGTCTATGACACAGGGTTTTCGGACAAAGACGGCCATGTTGGACAGTTAGACGCTGGGCCAACGGTTGCGCATTACAACCTGTCTGATGCCCGATTGCTTGAGTTGGGCGAGGGGGTTCGATTGCTGGCCTATAAAGCGGAATTCATGCGCGTTGGCCGTGATCAGCCCGAAACGATGTATGTTTCATCGGTCTGGCGCAAGACCCCGCAGGGGTGGCATAATATCTTTAGTCAGGACACAGCGGTGCGGACGGAAGGCTAGGCGCAAATGTAGCTTGCCCTTCGGCCCCAGCCCACGCATCTTTGCGCCATGAATTTTGCATCCCAAATCACCCGCACCCCGATTCCCCATAATGCGATGCGGGGTGTCGAGGTTGCCGCGCATTTCCCAAATATAGCGCCGGAATTGCGCACCTTGATTGAAGGGGCGGCGGGGTGCAGCCCCTATTTATCCGCCATCATGACGCGGCAGGCTGAATGGCTGATCGGGGCGTTTGACGAGCCGCAGATGGCGGTGGAGCGGTTGTTTGCTGAACTGCGCTCTGCACCGATCGATCAACTTAACACCCTGTTACGACAGGTAAAATCTAGAATGGCCGCATTAACAGCTTTGGCCGATCTGGGCGGTATCTGGTCGTTGGAGCAGGTCACCGGCACCCTGACCGATTTTGCCGATCTGGCGGTGGACGTGTCGGTCAAGGCGCTGGTTGGGGCGGAAATCAAGCGCGGCAAACTGCCCGGGATGGGGCCGGATGATGTGGCCACGGCGGGCGGCATGGTGGTGCTGGCGATGGGCAAAATGGGGGCGGGTGAATTGAATTATTCCTCGGATATCGACCTGATCTGCCTGTTTGATGAAAGCCGGTTTTCTGATGACGATTATCAGGATGCCCGCGCCAGTTTCATCCGTGTCACCCGTAAAATGTCGGCGATGCTGTCGGACATCACGGGGCATGGCTATGTCTTTCGCACCGACCTGCGCCTGCGCCCTGATCCATCTACCACGCCGGTTTGCCTGTCGATGGAGATCGCCGAGCGCTATTATGAAAGCCTTGGGCGCACATGGGAGCGTGCGGCCCACATCAAGGCGCGGCCCTGTGCGGGGGACATTGCGGCGGGCGAGACATATCTGAAACGGCTGGCCCCGTTCATCTGGCGCAAGCATCTGGATTTTGCCGCCATTCAGGATGCCCACGACATGCGCCTGCGCATCCGCGAGCACAAAGGGCTGGGTGGCCCGATCACGCTGGAGGGGCACAATATGAAGCTGGGGCGCGGCGGCATCCGCGAGATTGAATTCTTTACCCAGACCCGCCAGATCATCGCTGGTGGGCGCGATCCTGACTTGCGTTCGCGTGAAACTGTGCCGGCATTACGGGCCTTGGCGACAAAAGGCTGGGTTCCTGAAAATGTTGTAAATCTGCTAGTTGAGCGCTACCGCAGCCACCGCGAGATCGAGCATAGGTTGCAAATGGTCAATGATGCCCAAACGCACGACCTGCCAAAACAGGCGGACGAGTTCGACCGGCTGGCCCAATTCACTGGTCAGAGCGACACCGCCAAACTGCGCACCCGTCTGATGGACGAGTTGACCGAAGTGCATGAATTGACCGAAGGCTTTTTTGCCCCGAGCACCACAAAACAAGACGACTCCGCACCGTTATCCGATGGTGCCAAGGAGATCATCGCGCGTTGGCCCAGCTACCCCGCGATGCGCTCGGACAGGGCCGTGGCAATCTTTAAACGGTTACGCCCCGACATCATGGCGCGGTTGCAAAAGGCGGGCCATCCAAGTGAGGCCTTGGTGCAGTTTGACGGCTTTTTGGCAGGTCTGCCCGCCGGTGTGCAGCTGTTTTCCCTGTTCGAGGCAAACCCGCAGTTGATCGACCTGATCATCGACATTTGCGCCACAGCACCCGCCTTGGCCCGTCATCTGTCGCGCAATTCCCAAGTGCTGGATGCGGTTCTGGGGGGGGCGTTCTTTGCCGATTGGCCCAAAACGGCGGCGCTGCAACAGGAATTAACATCGCAACTGGCGCAGATCGATGATTACGAGCGCAAGCTGGATATGGCGCGGCGCTGGAAAAAGGAATGGCATTTCAGGATCGGGGTGCACCATCTGCGCGGCCTGATTGATGCGCAAGAGGCGGGGCGGCAATATTCTGACCTGGCCGAGGCCTGCGTGGCCACGCTGTGGACCCCGATTGCCGAACATTTTGCCAGCAAACACGGAAAACAGCCGGGCAAGGGCGCGGTGGTGCTGGGCATGGGGTCGCTCGGGGCGGGGCAGTTGAATGCCACGTCCGATCTGGACCTGATCGTGATTTACGATGCGGACGGGGTTGAAGGGTCGGACGGCCGCCGCCCGCTGCTGGCGCGACCCTATTATGCGCGGCTGACACAAGCGTTGGTCACTGCACTGGCCGTGCCAATGTCCGAGGGTCGGCTATATGAGGTCGATATGCGCCTGCGACCGTCGGGGCGGCAAGGGCCGGTGGCAACATCGCTGCAATCTTTCCAGTCTTATCAACAGGATGAGGCATGGACGTGGGAACATCTGGCGCTGACGCGGGCGCGGACCGTGGCGGGGGATACAGCCCTTGGAGAGGCGATAGAGGCGTTCCGTTCTGTGCTGATAATGGACAAGGGTAAGGGTGCAAGTGTGCTGCCCGACGTGGCCGATATGCGCGCACGTTTGGCCGAGGCAAAACCGGCGGTCGACATGTGGGAGGCCAAGCTGGGGGCGGGCCGGATGCAGGACATCGAACTGGTGGCGCAAACCGCCGCCCTGTTGGCAGGGGACGTGGCGCATGATGTTGCGGCGCAACTGATGGCTGGGACGCGGGTAGGGTGGCTGACGAATGCGGGGCGCGAAGCGCTGCAAACGGCGTATGATGCGTTTTGGCGCCTGCGCGGGGCCGCCAAGCTGTTGACCGAAGGCACACTGGATATGGACGAAATCGGCGAGGGCGGGCGCAATTTTGTGCTGCGCGAAATGGGCGAGGAAAGCGTTGAGGCGCTAAGGGCCACGCTTGATACCGTCGCGCAAGCCGCTCATATGGTCGTGGAAGATGTTTTAAACACGCCAATTCAGCGCTAACATCACCGCTAAGGAAGCGCACATGACAATAAATGATTTGGACCCGAAAGGGTTAATCAGGGAAAGCTATCGCATTGACGGGATTTCGACCCCCGAATGCCGGTCCATATTTCTGGACTGGGCGCTGGGGGTTGCGCAAACGGCAGATATGCAGGCCCAGATCGGGGAATTGCTGGCGTTTTATGGCAAGGATGTGCCGGATCACCCGATGACAACGGTGCTAACAGAAGGGCTGACAGCCCCGATGCAATCGAAACGGCGTGGTGGGCGCAAGGCGCGATTTTCCAAGTAAAACAGGCGGATTCTTGGATTTTGATGCAAGAAGAACGCTTTATTGCACAAAATTTATCATAATTCCGCCCCAATTCCTGGGCAGTTTGATCCCGAACAGATGTGGGGAAACCCATGATTGAACGAAGGCAAGCGCCTTGGGGGATTGAACATGAAACCGATCAAAATCATCTTACTTGCCGCATTGGTGTTTGGCCTGTCGGCCTGCGCCAAAAACACCTCGGTAAGCCGTAACGAGTCGATTAATGCGCCATTTGTTGGCACAAAATCTGTTGAGTCGATCATCATTGCTACGACATTCAGCGTCCGTGACGTGCGCGTATTTGTGTCCGACAGCTTGAGCGTATCCGAGGCCAACATCTATTTGCCATCCGCCGACATCGTCTGGCGCGAGGATTTTTACGGTGACCGCCATGAACAGGTCGCCGCAATTTTCAAAGCGGGCATGATGCGCGGTGTAAAAGATATGGACGGCGCACAAGCGATCTATGTCGATATCGAGGTCAAACGCTTTCATTCCCTGACCGAACGTGCCCGCTATACGGTTGGCGGCATCCATTCGATCAAATTTATATTGACGCTGAGAGATGCCAAAACCGGGGCGCTGATTGCTGACCCACGCCTGATTAAGGCTGACCTGAAAGCATACGGCGGCAAACGTGCTGTGGCAGCAGAACATCGCGGGCTGACACAAAAAGTGCGGATCACGGCCCACCTGGCCAAAGTGATCAAGCGGGAAATCCTCGCAATCGAGGATGAACTGAGGCGTGAAGGCAATGATGCGGTGGCTGAATTGCCAGTCATTCGGCCAAACGCAATCTAGGCACTTTCGCCCAGACAATAAGTTTTATAGGAGGAGGGCATGACACAGTCCTCCTCTTCCGATTCCGCCCCCCAGACAACGCCCGTTGTTCGTATGAAACCCAAAGCCGAGGTGCGGGCAATCCGCCACGGTTTCCCTTGGGTGTTCATTGATGAAGTCGTCACTGACCGGCGTACCAAGGCATTAAAGCCTGGCACATTGGCGCGACTGGAAGACAGCGAGCGCCGCGCGCTTGGGCTTGTTGCTATCAACATGGGCTCGAAAATCGCTTGCCGGATGCTGGATCGCGATCCGGATGTTGTGGTTGACCTTGAATGGTTCGAAGCGCGTCTGACGCGGGCGCTGGCACACCGTGAGCGCATGTTCGACGCACCTTTCTACCGGTTGGTGCATGCCGAATCCGATGGTCTGCCCGGCGTGGTGATCGACCGTTTTGGCGATGCCGCCGTGATCCAGCCCAATGCGGCGTGGGCTGATGTGCATCTGGATATACTGGCCGATGCGTTGGCGAATGTAACCGGCGTGACAACCATCGTTAAAAATGCGGCGGGACGCTCGCGCGTTCTGGAAGGGCTGAACGAGGAAACTCTGCTGCTGCGCGGCACCCTTGATGGGCCGATCCCTGTGCCGATGAACAGGGCAACTTATATGGCCGATCTGATGGGCGGGCAAAAAACTGGTCTTTTCTTTGATCAGCGCCCGAACCATGAATTTGCGCAAAAGCTGTGTAAAGACGCCAGCGTGCTGGATGTGTTTTCCCATGTTGGCGGCTTTTCACTAGCGGCATTGGCAGGTGGCGCACAATCCGCACTGGCGGTTGACAGTTCGGCCCCTGCGCTGGAACTGGCCGAGGCCGGAGCGGCGGCGATGGGCAAAAGCGATCAGTTCACCACCCGCAAGGGGGATGCGTTCGCCGTGCTTGAGGATTTGGCCAAGGAGGGTGCTAAATTCGACGTGGTGATCTGTGATCCACCCGCCTTTGCCCCGAACAAAAAAGCGCTCGAGGCTGGCCTGCGGGCATACGAGCGTATCGCCCGTCTTGCTGCCCCTTTGGTGGCCGAGGATGGCTATCTGGTGGTGTGTTCCTGCTCGCATGCTGTTGATCTGACGCGGTTTCGCAACTCATCCGCGCGAGGTATCGGGCGGGGTGGACGCAGACCTGTGCAGATCCATTCGGGATCAGCAGGTTCTGACCATCCGTTGCTGCCACAACTGGCACAGAGCGGATACCTCAAAGCGCTGTTCTTCCGGCTGGATTGACGAGACATGCATTGATGCGCGTTCTGATTGATGCCTGTGTTCTATACCCGACCGTAATGCGCGAAGTGCTGATCGGGGTGGCCAAGAAGGGGCTGTTCACGCCGCTTTGGTCTGCACGAATTCTGGAAGAATGGGCAAGGGCTGCGGCGCGATTGGGGGATGGGCAGGATGCGGTCGCGCGGGGCGAGATTGCGCTGCTGCGTGCGCGCTGGCCGGATGCCGAGGTAGATTATTCCGCTGATCTTGAGGCCAGCCTGTATTTGCCGGACCCTGATGACACCCATGTTCTGGCGGCGGCTATTGCTGGCAAGGCCGATGTGTTGCTGACCATGAACCTGAAGGATTTTCCAACCCGCGTGGTCAGCGCCAATGGTGTGGTGCGGCGTGACCCTGACGGGATGCTGCGCGAGATGTTCGGGGAGCAGCCTGACGTGGTGGCCGAGGTTGCCGAAAATGTGCGGCAAGTGGCCGAGCATCTGTCAGGCGAGACGCAGGATATGCGTAAATTGATGAAAAAGGCGCGATTGCCGCGATTGGGCAAAGCGCTAAGTTTGCGCTGACGTGGATTTGCTTTCACACAAGATCACTTTAACGACGACCAGCGTTTTTCCATTTCTTCAATCGCCTTGATCCGTTCGGCGGTTTTCGGATGGCTCATCAACCACGCCGGTGCCGCCCCGCCGCGCGATTTGGTCAGGGCGTTCAGTTTCACAAACAGGGATTTCTGCGCCGCCGTGCCAATGCCCGATTTGGTCAACAAGGCCGAGGCATAGGCGTCAGCCTCGTATTCATCGGATCGTGACAAACGAGCCGCCAACAAGGTGGTCAGGAAATTGGCGATATAGGTGCCAAGCCCCGGAATGAATCGGGAAAACACCATCGCCATGGCAGTGCGCAGCGCGTTTTGACCGGAAAAATCGATCATCCGGCGGCGCGAATGGCCAAGCGCTACATGGCCCAATTCATGTGCAATGACGCTGGCTATTTCTTCGCCGGTCACGTCGCCTGCGCGGTATTTGTCGTAGAACCCGCGGGTAATAAAGATGCGCCCGTCAGGCGCCGCCAACCCGTTCACCGGTTCAATTTCATAAATATGCACCTTGATACGCGGCAGTTCCAGCGCACCCGCCATCTGGTCGCACAATGCTTTTAGGTTGGCATCGGCCAGTTCGGTCGATTTCGCGTCCAGTTCCCGCGCGGTTCGCCACGCCGAAAAGCGATACATAATTAGTGCGTAAAGCACCGCGATCAGGATGGGGGAAAACCGGAGCATGGCTTGTATATGGCTATGGTTAGGGCTGGTGGCAATGTCTGATGCCTCCGGCGGAGGTATTTAGGGCAAGAAGAAGCGCAAGGGTCAGGTTGTCCACGCGACAGGCAACGCGGTTGGGCCGCGAAAGGCCCAGCCCTCGAACGGGGTGTCACCGGTCAGGTGCAAATCGGGCAGGGCGGCAAACAGTTTGAGCAGGGCGACATCGGCAATCAGCGCGCGGGACGCAGCGGCCCCTGCGCAAAAATGCGGGCCCGCGCCAAAGGATAGGGCGGCGCGGGTGCTGCGGGTTAGGTCATAGGCGTCGGGGTTGGTGAAATGATCCTCGTCCCGATTGGCCGCCCCGAACATAAAGAACACCCGATCGTTCACATCAAAGGTGACGCCGCAGGTGGTGTCGGCTTTGGCGATGCGCCGTGGCGACATGCCGATGGGTGAAATCCAGCGGGCGTATTCCTCGAACGCTTGCAGCCATGTGGCAGTGCCCGCGTTGATCATCGCCAGTTGATCCGGATGGGCCAACAACGCCCAAGCGGAGCCGGCAATGGCGTCGCGTGGTTCATTCTGGCCACCGGAAATCGCCAGTTTGATATTGGCGCGGGTGTCGGCCAGCGACAGCCCCGCTTGTAGTTGCACTGACAGCAGCGAGGTGTCCGGCGTGGCCTGCACCACAGGCAACATCGCGTCGATATGCTGGTCAATCAGTGCGGTGCAGGCGGTGCAGTTATCCGCGACCGATTTAACGCCTGCGTAGTTGGAAATACCGTCAATCATCCCTTGCGACACGCGGTCCATAACGGCTGCTTCCATATTGGTCAGGCCGGTGATTACCTTCAGCGCTTCGGCGGCCACCGGCATGGAGAAATCACGCACCAGATCGCATTTACCGCGCGGGGCAAGATCGGCAAGGATGCGGTCGGTGGCTGTTATAAACATCGCCATCCAGTGGTCGCGCACCGTGCGCGGTGACACGGCGGGGAATATGGCGCGACGCCCTTCCATATGCGCCTCGCCATCCTTGCGCATCACGTTTTCGCCCATCAGGATGGTCATTAACCCGTCCGGTTGCGCCGATGAAAACACCTCGATGCGCTTTTCCTGTTCGAATATATCGTCGCGTTTGGTGAACAGGGTCGCGCCCAGTTCAGGCACATAGGCAACGGGGGCGATTTTGCGCATATCGGCAAGGGTCGGGTAGGGGTCGGCAAAGAACGCGGCGGGATCAATGTGGTAGACGGGTGCGTTTGACATGATCACATACTCCTAATCCGCCCTAGCAGATTTCGCCTGTTTTGCGGCATTCCACAGCCAGTATCCCAGCCCGATGGTGATAACACCTGCGGCCATAAACCCGCTGGCGTTGCCCAGAATATCGGCCAGCTCAACAATCCGGTCAGCGAATGTATAACCCAATCCGACGTATACCACGACCCAGACCGCCTCGCCCATCGCCCCCCAAGCGGTAAACCGTGCCCAGTTCAAACCCGCAGCCCCGCCCGCAAAATTGACATATGGCCCAAGCGGGCTGAACAGCCAGCGCGACAAAAACACGCCGGGGCCGCCATAGCGGTTGGTCAGATCCGTCGCCTTTTGGTGCAAGGCGGCGCGTTTGGGGGCGGCGGCCATTTTCGCTTCGATCAGATGGCCCGCTTGCCGCCCGATCAGAAATCCGGTTTGATCGCCCAGCACCGCCCCCAGATAGGCGGCCCCAGCGGCGGTGATCAGGCTCAGATCGCCACTGGCGACAAATCCACCGCCCGCAAGCATCATCAGCGAGGAGGGCATCGGGATGGCAAGACAGCTTAGAAACGTCACGGCGAACAGCAGCGCCGCACCATAGTCAATGACAAGGGAAAGCAGCAGATCGGTCATTCGGTCGTCCGCGCGGCCACCAGCGCATCAATACGGGCTTGCAGTTCTTCCAGTGTAAGGTCTTGTTCTTTCAGTATATCGCGCAAATGAGTGCGGGAAACGGCGGTTGGATCAATGCCCAGAATCTGTTCAAATTCATCGGGCTCCAGTCCATAGGAATAGGCGACATAGCGCGGCGTCATCCACCCCTCAAGCGGCTGGTTCTGGTGATCGGGGTTGCCCCAATAAAAGCTGAAGACCACCATGCGGGCAGCGAACATTACTGTCATCACTGCAGCCAGAGTGAAGGCCAGCAACAGAAGTTTCTGATTGCGCCAAAGGTGCTTTATTCCATTCAACATTCCAGCATCTCCAATCCGTGGCGTGATAGCCGCTTAACGCCTGTATCTGTCACCAGAACCGAATGCCCCAGTGTCATCGCCAGCCCCGCATCGCTGTCCATCAGGATCATATGCAGGAAAAACACCTGACCTGCACGCATTTCCAGCGGGTTGCCCTGATAAAACATCGGGAAATCCACCCAGATCGGGTTATAGACCGCGCCCATGCCATAGCCGCAGGCCTGAAGGCGGGCATGGTTCAAGCCGTGCGCATCAAACACACGGGCGTGGGCGTCGAACACATCGCCCATAGGTGCGTCGGGGCGGATGGCGGCCTCGCAAGCCTCGATCGCCTCGGCGGCGGCGGCAAACATCTTTTGCTGGGCGGCATTGGTTTTGCCGACCACAATGGTGCGCATCATCGCGGCATGGTAGCGAGCGTATGCGCCGGACCATTCCAGCGTCAACTGATCGCTCGGGTCCAGATGCCGCCTGCCTGAATAATAGCGGCAGAGCAGGGCACCCGCGCCTGATCCAAGGATAAATTCGTTGCCCGCGTAATCGCCACCGCCCTTGAACACAGCGCCCTGCATGGCGGCCAGAATATCGCCCTCGAACGCGCCTGCATGGGTGGTTTGCAATGCTGCGTCCAGTGCATCATCCGACAGGGCGGCGGCACGGCGGTGCATGGTGATTTCGGCGGGGGATTTGACACGGCGCAAGCCGCGGATCAGCTCACTTGCGTCTGTCAGATCGGGCAGGGCAGCGCGAAGGCGTTGACCGTTATAATCGGTCAGCCCGACGGTTTGGGATTCATAACCGATCCGCCCGCCCGTCACGCCCAGCTGTGCCAGCAGGCCCTTCAGATCATTGGCCGGATTGGCCCCCTCATATTCGGCCCAGATGTGGATTTGATCGTCCGCCAGCGTTGATGTGTGCTGTGCCTGTCGCAGATCGGGCGCACGGGTCAGCAGGTGCAATTGGCCATCTGCCGTCAACACAAGGCACTGGAACATGGCAAACCCGAAGGTGTCATAGCCACAAATCCAGTAGTGGCTTTCGGGGGCGAACATCAGCAGCGCGTCAAGACCTGCCTCGTTCAACCCTCGCGTGGCGCAGGCCAGCCTTGCCGCGTATTCGGCTGCATCAAAGTGGTGTGGCATGGTTTGGCTCCTGTTTCAGGTCAGGGACCGCATTCCACGCGTAATCCCCTCAAGCGTCATTGGCACCATTGTATCCTCGAATATCTCGCGGATCATTGCAACCGAATGGGTGTATTGCCAATGCTGTTCCGGCAGCGGATTGATCCAGACGTTGTTTGGCCATTGCTCGCGGGCGCGGCGCAGCCAGGTCTCGCCGGTTTCCTCGTTCCAATGCTCGTTCGCGCCACCGCGATAGGCGATTTCGTAGGGCGACATTGAAGCGTCGCCAACAAAGATGCATTTGTAATCCTGCCCATAGGTGCGCAGAACTTCGGCGGTGGAAATCTGGTGGTTCCAGCGCCGCGCATTGTCTTTCCAGACGCCCTCATACAGGCAGTTGTGGAAGTAGTAATACTCCATGTGCTTGAATTCGGCCCGCGCAGCGGAAAACAGCTCCTCCACGATTTTGATATGCGGGTCCATTGATCCACCAACATCCAGAAACAGCAGGATTTTCACCGCATTGCGCCGCTCGGGGCGGGTTTTTACATCGAGATACCCATGTTCAGCCGTGGCGCGGATGGTGCCGTCCAGATCCAGCTCCTCGTGTGCGCCGTCACGGGCCCAGTTGCGCAGACGTTTCAGCGCCACCTTGATGTTGCGGGTACCCAGTTCGACAGAGTCATCAAGGTTCCTGAAATCGCGCCGGTCCCACACCTTGACGGCCCGCTGATGACGCGAGCGGTCCTGCCCGATGCGCACGCCTTCGGGGTTGTAGCCATAGGCACCAAAAGGCGAGGTGCCCGCGGTGCCGATCCATTTGCTGCCGCCCTGATGGCGTTTTTCCTGCTCTTTCAGGCGCTCCTTCAGGGTTTCCATCAGCTTATCGAACCCGCCCAAAGCATCGATTTCGGCCTTTTCCTCAGGCGATAGATGTTTCTCGGCCATCTTTTCCAGCCAGTCGGCGGGGATGTCGACGGCCTCTAGCACATCGTCCATGGTGATGTGCTCCAACCCTTCGAATGTGGTGGAAAATGCGCGGTCGAACCGGTCCAGATGGCGTTCGTCCTTCACCATCGCGGTGCGGGCGAGGTAGTAAAACCCCTCGACGTCATAGGTGACCAACCCGCGTTTCATCCCCTCCAGAAAGGCCAGAAACTCGCGCATTGAAACCGGAACCGTGGCGCTGCGCAGGTTTTCAAAGAAACGCAGAAACATCGGCCTTACGCGCCGCGATTGGCAAAGATGGTATAAAACAGGGCGACCAGCGCGAATATAATCGCATAGATCGCCACATATTGGGCAACATCGAACCAATTGCCTTTTTTGCGCAGCGCGGTGAAGGTGCCAAGGCCCGCGCCTAAGATTGCCGCAAAGTAAATGATCATAGAGACCTCATTGATTGCGGTTTGCGCACCGGCGCAAGGGCGGAAATTTCGGCAAGGCGATTGCGCACAGCCTTATCAGAACCAAACCCATATCGCGCCCATCCCAGACTGTCGAGCCGCACTTCGTGCGCTTCCGAGGCGCGACCAACCATTTCCAGTGCTTCGGCCTTGATCATCAGCAGGGTGGCCAGCAGGGCCGCGTTTTTCGAGGCGGCAACTGCGGGCAGGTTGGCATTCACCAGCTTGAGCGTCGCGTCACCTTCGCCGGCCGACAGGGTGAAGGCGGCCAGTTGCATCGCCACATGCGCGGCCTGAATCTGCGTTTCCTCGCGCCCCTTGTAGATGGCACCGGAATTCAGGAAGGCATGCAGCGCGGATTCGGTTTTTGTGGAGAGCGACAGGCGGCCAAGCGCATAGAGGCTAAAGGCAAGGCGGGTGTCGTTCCAGCCGGAATTTTGCGCAATGGTGACGGCGGTTGTGGCGGCTTTGCGACGGGCGGTTGTGTTACCTTTGGGGCCAAGGGCTGCCTCGATCGCGTCAACCCATGCGCGGGGGGTCGGGCTGGTCAGTGGGCGGCTGGCAACCCGCTGGCCACGCGGGTTCAGGCGGGCCAGAACGCGGGGCAGGGTGATTGCGGCCTGCGAACGGGTCATGCCGTTGTGCATTTCGGGCGCATAATAGGCGCGCAGGATCAGCATATCAAATCCGGTCAGCACGGTTTGAAAGTTATCATCGTTGAACACGCTGTCGGGCAGACGATACAGATCATTCAGCGGCCCCAGCGCTTGGGCCAGTTCCTCGTGCAAACAGTCGCGCACCTCTTGCGGGCTGACGTCTCCGGGCAGGAAAATCGCGATTTGTTCGCGTGACTTCAGGGTGGACCAGCTGACCGCCCCGCTGCGCCGCTGTTTGCGGTATTGTGCCCAGCTTGCAATGCGCGGCACCACGAAACAGGCGGCTTGGGGCACAAGGCGCTGCAATTGGGCACGCGGGATCACCTCGATGGTGATGTTGGCGGACTGCACGGGCCCAACGCGGCTGATCGGAATTCCAGCCTCGCGGTTTAGGCGGGTTAGCAGCTGTTTCAGGTCAGGGCCAAGGCTGGCGGGGGGGCTGCCAGTGACGCGCACAGTGATCGGCCCCTCAAAGCGGGTCATGATGGGCAGGGTGCGACCGCTTTCCATTTTGAACGACAGATCCAGAAAGTCGCGGGCGATTTCGGTGTTGCTGCGGCTGGGCGGGCTGACATAGGTGGTGGTAAAGCGTTTCATTGGCGGCAGCGCGCTGGCCGGCAGGGTTGCACGGCGCTCGGTCATGGTATGGGCCTGCATACCCGGAGAACAGGCGGCAATCGCAAGAATCGGGAGCAACAACAGATAACGCATAAATCTAGGGCCTTTGGTATTTGATAAACGGGGTTAGCACGCCAACTTTGTCATATAGCATACGGCCTGCTTTGTTGAAATCCTGCGTGAGCCAGTAAACGGCGGGGGCACCGGCGGCATCGGCGGCGCCGTAAACCCCATTGATCAGGGCACGGCCAACGCCACGGCCACGCACATCAGGGTCGGCGTATAAGTCCTGAAGATAACAGGTGTTTTCGATTTTCCAGGCATGCCGGTGGAACAGGTAGTGCGTCAGCCCGACCAGTTTACCATCCAGTTCAGCGACCAACCCGTTAAAATCCAGCGGGTCATCCCCCAGCAGGCGGGCAAATGTGCTGACGTAGACGTCCTCGGGCACCGAGGTTTCGTAATATTCCAGATAGGCGCACCAAAGGGTGCGCCATTCGGCTTCGTCCTGCGCCGTAAGCGGGCGGATGATCAGGTCTGGTTGCATGGTCATATCGGATTACTTAATTCCTTTTAATCACTTAGCCGTTGTAACGGCTGCATAGGGGGCGTGCATAGCGTTTTTTTAGCAACAAAGCCCCGGAAGACCGTTTTAGCCATCCTTGAAGTTGGCCGACCAACCCCCTACATTGACGTCATGTGGTTTTCCGAGGACGCCGGACAGTCACACCATTGTTTGGAGAGAATAGATGTTGAAATTATCAGCTGTGAGTGTGGCATTCTTTGTCATAGCTGCAAGTGGTGCGTCCGCTTGTGTCGGGTATGACGGGCCATCCGATACCTTTACCAGCACATGCGAAAACGAGGTATTCGTCCAGTATCGCACCGTTGGTGGTGGTTGTTATACTACAGACCTTGGCGCGTTTTCGCTGAAACCCGGGGCATCACGGGCCGATCCGCTGTTGTCCGAGGCCTGTGGCTCCACAACCAATTGGCGTGTGGACTGGGCATGGTGCGATCAGGCTGAATTTGATGCAGGCACTTGTAAGCCTAAATTCTAACGACCTAACGCTCGATTTCAGTATTGAAATATCGTGAAGTAATTTGACCAAAGGGGTTGTTTTACTTGCCGAGTGAAATAACCATAGTCGAATAATGAAATTATTTCACGAGGTTGGTTATGCTAAGAGCCACAATAACAAGCGCTGCAATCCTGTTTGGGGCGGCCAATGCCGGATTTGCTGGCTGTGTAAAATTTGATCGCCCAAGTAGTACGTTTTATAACCAGTGCCCGAATGAATTATATGTACAATATGACACTGTTGGCGGCGGTTGCTACCAGTCACAGCCCGGCGCATTCACTTTCGAACCAGGCGAGAGCCGCACTGACACCACCCTGCAAATGACTTGCAGTGGGGATGGCACCGGCAAAATTAGGTGGGCATGGTGTGATTACAATGAATGGAGAAATGGGGATTGCACCACGAGTTTCAATTGAGAACTGTTTGAGTAAGGTGGGGGGCAGTTTACCGCTGCCCCCGCGCCATAAACGCAAGGCGTTCAAATAAATGCACGTCCTGTTCGTTTTTCAGCAGGGCGCCGTGCAGTTTGGGCAACGCATTCGCCCCGTCGCGTTTCAAATCCTCGGCCGATAAATCCTCGGCCAGCAACAGTTTCAGCCAGTCCAGCACCTCGCTGGTCGATGGCTTTTTCTTTAGCCCCGATGTTTCGCGCAGCTCGTAAAACTGGGTCAGCGCTGTGGTCAGCAGCGCGTCTTTGATCCCCGGATGATGCACTTCGACGATTTTGCGCATGGTGTCCATGTCGGGAAACCGGATGTAGTGGAAAAAACAGCGCCGCAGGAACGCGTCTGGCAGTTCTTTTTCGTTGTTCGAGGTGATGATCACAATCGGGCGAATGGCAGCCCGCACCACTTGGCCGGTCTCGTAAACGTGGAATTCCATCTTATCCAGCTCTTGCAGCAGGTCATTGGGAAATTCGATGTCGGCCTTGTCGATTTCGTCAATCAGCAGCACGGTTTTCTGCGTGGCTTCAAACGCATTCCACAGCTTGCCTTTGCGGATGTAGTTGGCCACATCGTGCACCTTTTCCTCGCCCAGCTGACTGTCGCGCAAACGGCTAACGGCGTCATATTCATACAGACCCTGCTGTGCGCGGGTGGTGGATTTTATGTGCCACTCAATCATCGGCAGGCCTAAAGAATCGGCAATCTGGCGCGCCAGTTCGGTTTTGCCTGTGCCTGGTTCGCCCTTGACCAGCAAGGGGCGCTCCAGCGTGACGGCGGCGTTTACCGCGACGGTCAGGTCGTCGGTGGCAACATATGTATCGGTCGATGTAAATTTCATTGTGTTTGCTTGGGCCTGTCTGGTTTGGTTCATGTATTACCTACCTGTTTGATCACTTTGTATCAAGCAGGCGAGAATGGGGCGTGACAACGGCGCGGGATTGGAATAGATGAGCCGCAGGTGAGGGTACCGGAGGTCAGATATGCGTGATGCGACGACTGATGGATTGCAAGAGGGAGCAGGTATGAAAGCCGAAATTTTCTTGCCCGATGATTATAGTCCAGCAGAAGACGAGCCGTTCATGAACGACCGTCAGTTGGAGTATTTCCGGCGCAAACTAACCGCGTGGAAAAATGATATTGTTTCGGATGGCAAAGACACCATCGAGCAACTTCAGGATGGCACGCGCAACATTCCCGATGACGCGGATCGCGCATCCGAGGAAACCGACCGTGTGCTGGAATTGCGCACACGGGACCGTCAACGCAAGCTGGTCAGTAAAATTGATCAGGCCCTGCGGCGGATTGACGAGGGCGAGTTTGGCTACTGCTCCAAAACCGGCGACCCGATTTCGCTGAAACGTCTGGATGCGCGCCCGATTGCCACCATGTCGCTAGAGGCACAAGAACGTCACGAGCGGCGTGAAAAAGTGCACCGCACCGACTAAACATAGGCGTAGATCAACGATTATGGTTGTGAACTAGAATATATAGGCATCGGAGCGGTTTCGCTTCGGTGCTTTTTTGATTTTGGAGTGGCTGATGGCTTTGGACGGACAAAAAATTTGTGTGCTGGGTGCCGGAATTGGCGGCTTGGCAGCGGCCACGGCGCTGGCGCAGTGCGGCGCCAAGGTGACGGTGCTGGAGCAGGCCGAAGCGATCACCGAGGTTGGCGCAGGCCTACAGATCGGGCCAAACGGGTTTGCGGTGATGCGCGCACTTGGGGCGGGCGATGCATTGGCCGCGTGCTCGGTTCGCGCGCAAGGGGTTCGTTTGTTGAACGGCAGTAACAGCCAGCCGGTGTTCGGGCTGGATTTCCAGCGGTTCGCAGCAGATCAGGAATATTATTTCGTGCATCGCGCCGATCTGGTCGATGTGCTGGCCGATACGGCCCGCGCGGCGGGGGTGAAAATCCGGCTGTTGCAACAGGTTCAGGATGTGACGCTGACCGGTGACAGGGCACAGGTGCATATGGCGCATGGCGAGGTGATAAAACCCGAACTGTTGATCGGTGCGGACGGGCTGCATTCAAACGTGCGGGTGGCCCTGAACGGGGTGCGCGAGCCGTTTTTCACCCGCCAAGTGGCGTGGCGCACGGTGATACCGGCTGTCGGGGACGAGCCACCCGTGGCCAAGGTATTCATGGGGGCAGGGCGGCATCTGGTGGTTTACCCGCTGCGCGGTGGCACCATGCTGAACATTGTGGCGGTGCAGGAACGTGATGAATGGGCTGCCGAAGGGTGGAACTTCGAGGATGATCCAGCCAACCTGCGCAGTGTGTTCGCGGATTTCGGGGCCGAGGTTCAGGCGCTATTGACGCGAGTCCAGAAGGTGTATTTGTGGGGGCTGTTCCGCCATCCGGTGGCGGATCACTGGCACAAGGGCCGCGTGGCGATCCTTGGCGATGCAGCACACCCGACCTTGCCGTTTATGGCACAAGGGGCGGTAATGGCGCTGGAGGATGCTTGGGTTCTGGCCGACGCGCTAGACAAGGCCGACAGCGTCGAGGCAGGGCTTGCTGCCTATCAAAACAGGCGGCACGCAAGGGCCAGCAAGGTGATAGAGGCTGCTAGCAAAAACGCGCGGAACTACCACCTGTCACCCGGCCCTGTGCGGTTTGCGGCGCACATGGCGCTGCGGTTGGGCAGCTCATTCGCGCCGTCCTTGGCGATGAAGAAATTCGACTGGATTTATGGGCATGATGTTACAATACCGTAGCCTGCAAAATGGCGATGCTTTGCCACCAATTGGAAATCTGAAGTCGTTCAAATGTGTCGTTCTGGTATCCCAAAAAGTATCCAGCGATTGGCAAACTGCCGTTAGTGAATGGTTGGTGAGTTCAGGGTGTCTTTACATGATGGCTTGGGGCCGTGATTGCATTTCATGGGATGATACGTTGATTGGGCCAATATCGAAGCCTTTGGCGGTGAAATCATCCCTGATGAAGCACTTGGGTTAACGGGTGAAATAAAAAACCTTCTTATTCTCGACATAGGGAAATCTGGTCGGCAAGCATTTCTTAGCAATATTTACGAAAGCGTCTAGATATCACCTAAATATCCTTTACCAATCGCAGCGCGTCATAGATGGCCGCGTGGGTGTTGCGGGCCGATACGGCATCCCCGATGCGAAACAGCTGGAACGCCCCGTCCGGATTGCACGTGATCGTTTGGGGGCGGCCTTGGATTAGCGCCTCATGATCAACCGCGCCGCCATTGGTGCTGGCCGGTTTCAGATCGAAATACAGATCATCCAGCGGCAGGGTGCCGTAATTCAGCACGATCTGGTCATACTGCTTTTCATAAGCGTGGTCGCTGTAATCGGTGCCGATTGTGGCAGTCAGCTTGTTGCCTGCGCGTTTCACATCCAACAGGCGGCGGGTGACGGTGAAGGTCACATCCTTGTCTTGCAGGCTGCGCATATAGGGCACCAGATTCATCGCCATGATGTCAGGGGAAAATGTGCGGTCGGGGGTGATGATTTCGACCTTGGCACCTGCATTCGCTGCGATCTCGGCGGCTTGCAGGGCAGGGTGATCCCCCGCTTCGTCATAGATCAAAATGTTCTCGGCAGGTTTCACATCACCCGAAATGATATCCCATGCGGTGACAACATCCGCCTGATCCGCCCCCTCAAACAGTTCGGTATTCGGCATGCCGCCAGTGGCGATGATCACCACATCGGGGGTGAGCGCCGTTACGTCATGCGCCTCGGCCCATGTGTTGAAACGAAACTCCACGCCGCGGGCAGCACACTGTGACATGCGCCAGTCAATAATGCCGATCATTTCCTTGCGGCGTGGACTGCGAGCCGTCAGGCGCACCTGGCCACCGGGGTCAGCGGCGGCCTCGAACACGGTCACATCATGGCCACGCTCGGCAGCCACGCGCGCGGCTTCCAACCCAGCGGGGCCAGCGCCGACAACCACGACTTTTTTCTTGTCAGCAGTCGCAGGAATATCATGCGGAATGGTCAACTCGCGCCCCGTGGCAGCGTTGTGAATGCACAGGGCATCGCCGGCCTGATAAATCCGGTCCAGACAATAGGTGGCACCGACGCAAGGGCGGATGTCCTCCTCGCGGCCCTCGATGATTTTGCGCACGATATGCGGGTCCGCCATATGGGCGCGGGTCATGCCGACCATATCGAGCAATCCGTCGGCAATCGCATGGCGGGCCGTGGCCACATCGGGAATTCTGGCGGCATGAAACGTGGGCATACCGGTGGCCTTTTTGACCTCGCCAGCGAAATCCAGATGTGGCGCGCTTGGCATACCCTGAACGGGGATCACATCGGTCATGGCGGGGTCGGTATGGATACGCCCCTTGATTACATTCAG
>Ga0190303_1000082_pt1 | contig 38215 bp, 36 predicted proteins | sample 48700701_MG_FD_161672 | JGI IMG/M metagenome (GOLD analysis project Ga0190303, IMG submission 161672) | Hydrothermal vent sediment bacterial communities from Southern Trench, Guaymas Basin, Mexico - 4870-07-0-1_MG | ecosystem: Environmental > Aquatic > Marine > Hydrothermal vents > Sediment ... | reverse complement strand
GCGTGGTTTGAAGTGCGGATCGGGGTTTACAAGAACAAGGGCTATTTTGCCCCCGAAGATGCAGGGCGGTTGGTTGAAATGTGCCGCGCCGCGGATGTGCATACGCCGGAGTTGATTTTGCGAAATTTCGTCAAGGCCTATGCGCGGGACTGATTGAAGGATTGCGCCACGCTGCGCGTGTCGCCCCAAGCGTTTTGACCCTGCGGGCCAAAGCGCGTTTGCCTGCGTAAGCGGGTATTTCCAGCGGTTTGCATTTAATGAGGGAAAAGGGCATCAGAATTCGCCCTCTCTTGGGGTGAATTTTGATTCAGGTGAATGTAAATTGCTGTAGGGCAAGAAGAAAGGGGCGGTGGTTTACCCGCCTGTATGGCTCATGTGGCGTGACATTTGGCCATCGGTGCGTTTGCGCGAATAGTCAAAATCATGGCCCTTGGGCTTGCTGCCGATCGCTGTATAGATGGCAGTAATCAGGGCTGTGTCACTGTCGGGATTATCACGCAGGGCAGGGCGTAGGTCCATGTGGCCCTCTTGGCCCAGACATGTGTAAATTTCGCCGGTGCAAGTGATCCGCACGCGATTGCAGCTTTCGCAGAAATTATGGCTCAGCGGCTGGATCAGTCCGATTTTCTGACCGGTTTCATTGATCCTGATGTAATTTGCAGGCCCGCCTGTGCTCTCGGATAAATCCGTGGTGCTGAAACGGGTCTCGATCCGGTCGCGCAAATCTTTCAGAGACCAATACTGGCCCAGACGCATTGCTTCGTCCATGTCTTCGCCCATTGGCATCACTTCGATGAATGTCAGGTCCAGGCCCTTGTGGGCGCAGAATTCTTGCAGGGTGAATAACTCATCCTCGTTAAACCCCTTAACGGCCACGGCGTTCAGCTTCACCCGCAAACCAGCGGCCTGTGCTGCCTCGATCCCGCGCAAAACCTGCGGCAAACGCCCCCAGCGGGTGATTTCGGCGAACTTTTCCTCATCCAGCGTATCAAGTGACACATTGATGCGCTTCACCCCGCAGGCCACCAGTTCTTCGGCGTATTTTTCCAGTTGTGATCCGTTGGTGGTCAGGGTCAGCTCCTTTAGCACCCCGCTTTCCAGATGCCGTTTCATGGTCTGGAAAAACGTCATGATCCCGCGCCGCACCAATGGCTCGCCGCCAGTGATGCGCAGCTTTGTCACGCCAAGCCCGATAAAGGCCGAACACATGCGGTCCAACTCCTCAAGCGACAGCAATTCCTTTTTCGGCAGGAATTTCATGTTCTCGGACATGCAGTATGTGCAGCGAAAATCGCAGCGGTCAGTGACGGAAACGCGCAGGTATGTAACAGCGCGCATGAAGGGGTCAATCAGGGCAGGTTCCATTGTCGCATTCTAGGCCTGATGTTTGTTGGCGACAAGGGGCCAGATCAAGTGTGAGGCATTGAACCGCAGCCTGATCCGGCCTAGATAGTTTGTATGGATTACCGATTGAAAACCGTATGTGTGATTTTGGCGGCTTTTGGGCTGGCAGGGTGTGATGGGGCCTTTAGCAATGGGGTAGGCCCGCGCGTGGCCCCACCCGAGGTCGTGACCGGGATGCATACGGGGCTTCGACCACCGGCACGGCCCTCGCCGTTACAGACAGCGGCGGCTAAGCCGGCCCGCTCGGCGCATACGGCCGAGCAATTTGACACTACCACCAACGAGCAGAGGTCCGAGGCGGTCGCCGTGGCACCCGCAGGCGGTGGGCGCAAACTGGGTGTCACGGTGGGATCGCTGGGCAATCCGGCAGAACCTGGGTTCTGGTTGAAAACCCCGTTGGTTTCAGTGGCGGGAAAAGGGCGAGTTGAATACCCCGTTAACGGTAAATCGGTGGCGGTGGATCTGATCCCGATTGACGGGCCAAAAACGGCGGGCAGCCGAGTGTCACTGGCGGCGTTGCGCCTGCTGGGAGCACCACTAACGGGGCTGCCTGACTTGATCGTTTACGCTGAATAACGGATGGTGCGCCGGTTTATAACACCTGATCCTGACTGGAATGTTATGCGGCAGAATTTCCGCTGGGATTTGCCTGAAAATTACAATATTTCAGAGAGTTGCTGTGCGGCGTGGGCCGCGCGTGAACCCGACCGTGTGGCGCTGATCCATCTATCGGCAGATGGCAACGAGCAGCGGTGGACCTATGGCATGCTGGAGCGGGCTGCATGCCGTCTGGCCAATGCGTTTTCGGCACGTGGTTTGCAGCGCGGGGACCGGTTGGCGATTTTACTGCAACAGGGGCCGGAGGCGTTGATCAGCCATTTTGCGGCCTACAAACTGGGTGCAATTGCGCTGCCGCTGTTCACCTTGTTCGGGGAAGAGGCACTGGCCTACCGGTTGGCGGATTCAGGGGCGAAATTCGTGGTGACGGACGGAGATAATCTGGCCAAAGTCACCGCATTACAGGGCGATTTACCAGAGTTGAGCGAGATATATTCGGTTGCTCCTGCCGCATTCCCTGTGCGTGATTTCCACGGCGAAATTGCGGCGGCAAAGGATGCTTACACCCCTGTTGTCACCACACCGGACGATCCGGCATTGCTGGTTTACACATCTGGCACGACTGGTCCGCCCAAGGGAGTGTTGCATGGCCATCGGGTGCTGCTTGGGCATTTGCCCGCGGTCGAATTACACCATGAATTTTTCCCCCAAGATGGTGATTGTGGCTGGACCCCAGCGGATTGGGCATGGGTCGGGGGCTTGTTGAATATGGCGCTGCCGTGCCTGCATTACGGTGTGCCGCTGATCAGTCGGCGGATGCGCAAATTTGATCCGGCCGAGGCATATGATTTGATCGTTCGCCACAAAATGCGCAACCTGTTTTTGCCACCTACGGCGCTAAAACTGATGCAACAAGCCAAGGTGCCCGTGGGTGTTTCACTGCGTTCGGTCAGTTCGGGTGGCGAAAGTCTGGGGGCACCGCTGCTGGAATGGGCACAAACAGCGCTGGGGTGTCATATTAACGAGATTTACGGCCAAACCGAATGCAATCTGGTGATATCATCGCAGGGTGGTGGCGGCCATCAGGTGGCGGGTGCGATGGGGCGCGCTGTGCCGGGGCATGATGTGGCGGTGATCGACAGCACGGGGCAAGTGTTGGCGGCAGGTGAAATGGGTGAAATCGCCGTGCGCCGCCCTGATCCGGTGATGTTTTTGCACTACTGGAACAAGCCCGAGGCCACAGAGGCGAAATTTAGCGGCGACTGGATGCGCACGGGGGACTTGGGCGTTTGTGACGCTGCTGGGTATTTCACATTTTCCAGTCGGGATGATGATGTGATTACCTCGTCCGGTTACCGGATTGGGCCAAGCGAGATCGAGAACTGTCTGGGTGGCCACCCAGACGTGGTGATGGCAGCGGTGATCGGGGTGCCGGACGCGCTGCGCACCGAGGTGGTAAAGGCGTTTGTTGTTCTGCGGGAGGGGGCCGATTGGGACGGGCTGGAGGCCGCATTGATTGCGCGGGTTCGTGAGAAAGTCAGCCCGCACGTGGCACCACGGATGATTGAGCGGGCCGAAAGCCTGCCAATGACCACGACAGGCAAAATTATGCGCCGCGAGCTGCGCGGAAAATAGCCCCCGCAGCTCTGAGCCGGTCTTCTGCAAACAACCGAGGTTGGGTTAATTCAAGTGCCGTGTCGCTTCTTTGCGAACGAATGGCTTTACGCCCTTTTTATGCTTTTTCAGAAAGGCATGAATGCGGTCTGGATCGTGCTTGGACAGATCGCGCAGCCAGCCTGCGACTGCATTTTGGATCATGCGGTTTGAGTCAGGCAGATATGCGGCTGTCCAGCCCAAAACCCGGTCGCGCAGAGCAATGTCTGCCGGTTTCGGATTGTTTTGTTTGGTCCACGGCTGGGTGATGGTAAGGACCGCGCGGCGGGTCCACATGTCGGGGCTTTGGGTCCAGATTTCAATCTCTTCAAACCGGCTTGGGTCGGCCTCGAGCCGCTTGCGCCCTGCGGTGCAAACGTGATCGGCGATGGCCTCGCCATCAAAATCAGGCACCCATGATTTGATCAAATCCCAAGCCGCCTGATCCGGTTGAATGCGGGCCTGGGTCAACAGTTTGGCGGCGGCGATGCGCCCCTCATGGATGTCACTGCGCCACAGTGCATCCGCCAGCGCAACACGCTCGTCAATGTCGAGCACAGCACGCCATTTTTTGACTTCGGCATCAATGGCCGGATTGGGAACGCCCAAATAACGGCGTTTGATTTTATGATAGGCGGCCATTTGCAGCGCCTTGCCCTCAATACTGTGTTGCAGCAGAGCTTCGATTGCGATTTCAGATTTCATTCTACGGTCACCGATTTGGCTAGGTTGCGGGGTTGATCGACGTCAGTGCCTTTGGCAATCGCCGTATGATAGGCCAGCAATTGCGCCGGAACCGCATAGAGGATCGGTGCAAATAGTGCGTCAACAGTCGGCATTGCAAGGGTCTCCCATGTGCCTTCTCCGGCTTCTTTTATGCCTTGCGCATCCGAGATCAGCAGCACCTTGCCACCGCGCGCCATCACCTCTTGCATGTTGGAAACGGATTTATCAAACAGCGCGTCGCGCGGTGCCATTACCACCACCGGCATCTGTTTGTCGATCAGGGCGATAGGGCCGTGTTTTAGTTCGCCTGATGCGTACCCTTCGGCATGTATATAGCTGATTTCTTTTAGTTTTAGTGCACCTTCTAGGGCCAATGGGAACATCGCGCCACGCCCCAGAAACAGCACATCCTGCGCTTCGGCCAGCTTGCGAGAGACGCTTTCCACCTCGTCGCCCGTGCTGATTGCAAGGCTGAGCAGGCCGGGTAAAGTGCGCAGCGTGGCGAGGTGATTTGCCAACGTAGGCCCATCCAGTTCACCACGATCCGAGGCGGCCTTTAGCATCAATGTGGCCATCACCGACAACTGGCAAGTGAACGCCTTGGTCGATGCCACGCCGATTTCGGTGCCCGCCAGAATGGGCAGCGCCAGATCGCTTTCCCGCGCGATTGACGATTCCGGCACATTGACCACAGACACGATCATATCGGCCTTGCCCTGACAGTAGCGCAGGGCGGCCAATGTGTCGGCGGTTTCACCGGACTGGCTGACGAACAGGGCCAGAGTGCGGGCAGGGATTGGCGGTTCACGGTAGCGGAATTCTGAAGCGACATCGACCTCGACCGGAATGCGCGCGACCTGTTCAAACCAGTATTTCGCGGTCAGGCAAGCAAGGTATGCAGTGCCACAGGCAACCATGGTGATGCGGTCGAATTTGGTGAAATCAATGCCGCCCTCGGGCAGGATAATCTGGCTGCCGTCAGGGGTGACGTAATGTTCAATTGCTTCGCCCAGAACGGTGGGCTGTTCGGCGATTTCCTTGGCCATGTAGTGTTTGTGGCCGCCTTTCTCAACGCGCGCGCTGTCGATATTAACGGTTTTGATCTGGCGATTGACTTGCTGGTTTTGTGCATCGCGGATTTCAACGCCCGCGCGGGTGACAATGGCCCAGTCGCCCTCTTCCAGATAGGTGATCCGGTTGGTCATCGGGGCCAGCGCAATAGCGTCTGAACCGACATACATTTCACCATCCCCATGCCCAATGGCCAGCGGCGAGCCTTTGCGGGCGGCGATCAGCAGATCGTCTTCGCCGTCAAACAGGAAACACAGCGCGAACGCACCCTCAAGCCGCGCGATGGTTTCGCGGGCGGCGTTACGGGGCGACATGCCTTGCTCAATATAGTGGTGCGCAAGCAGGGCGATGGTTTCGGTGTCGGTCTCGGTCTGGAATTTGATGCCGTTTTGCGCCATTTCCTCGCGCAGATCGCGGAAATTCTCAACGATGCCATTGTGAACTACAGCCACCGGTCCAGCCTGATGTGGATGCGCATTGCCAACAGTCGGAGCACCATGTGTGGCCCAGCGGGTGTGACCAATACCAGCCTTGCCCGCCAACGGGTCATGCACCAGTAAATCCGATAGGTTCACCAGCTTGCCAACTGCGCGACGACGATTCAGCACGCCCTCGTTGATCGTGGCAATTCCGGCGCTGTCATAGCCGCGATATTCCAGCCGTTTTAGCGCCTCAACCAGTATAGGGCCCACTTCGTGATTCCCTAGCACCCCAACAATACCACACATTATTTGGCCTCCTTGGTGCGTCTCGCCTTGGTTTTCTTTAACTTATCGAACAATTTACGGGCCATGCCCGGTTTTATCTCTTGGCGGGCGCGGGCCACGGCTAAAGCGCCGTCCGGCACGTCTTTGTTAATCACGGAACCCGTCGCCGTCATCGCCTCGTTGCCTATTTTTACAGGCGCGACCAGCATGGTGTTTGAGCCAATGAAAGCGCCTTCGCCGATTTCGGTGTGGTGCTTCATAAAGCCATCGTAATTGCAGGTGATCGTGCCAGCCCCGACGTTTGTGCGTGCGCCAATTGATGCGTCGCCAATATAGGACAGGTGGTTCACCTTGGCCCCTTCAAGGATGGTGGCGTTTTTAACCTCGACAAAATTGCCGACTTTGGTGTTTTCACTTAGTTCAGCGCCGGGGCGTAGGCGGGCGTAGGGGCCGACGACGGCACCGCGCGAAACGTGACAGCCTTCGAGATGGGAAAAGGCGCGGATGGTGGCACCGGATTCAACTGTAACATCGGGTCCGAAAACTACGTTTGGTTCGATCACCGCATCACGGCCAATGACGGTGTTAAAACCAAAGAACACGGTATCGGGGGCGGTCATGGTCACACCATTTTCCAGTGCTTCGGTGCGCTTGTGTGCCTGAAAAAACGCCTCGGCACGGGCCAGTTCGGCGCGGGTGTTGATACCCATGGTTTCGGCCTCATCACACGTTACAACGCTGGCGGAGTGACCTTTCGCACGGGCAGCGGCAACGATGTCTGTCAGGTAATATTCACCGCTGGCATTGTCATTGCCGATGCTTTTCAAAAGGCTAAACAGTAATTGTGCATCAGCGGCAACAAGCCCGCCATTACAAAGGGTTATGGCGAGCTGCGCGTCGTTTGCATCCTTGGCCTCGACGATCTGCTCTAACCCATCATCCCCGACGATCATACGCCCGTAGCGCCCTGGATCGGCTGCCTCGAACCCCAACATAACGATGGCATTCCCATCCGCACGCGAAGCGGCCATTTTGGCAATCGTTTCGGGCCGCACGAACGGGGTGTCGCCAAACACCACAATCGCGTTGCCTTCAAAATCGGCCAGTGCGTCTGCGGCTTGCAACACTGCGTGACCTGTGCCCAGTTGTTCCGCCTGCTGAACCACAATCGCATCCGGATTATAGGCCAGCACAGCCACCTCGACCGCATCGGCCCCGTGGCCAGCAATCACCACGGTTTCATCGGGTTCGACCGCATCACCCGACGCCATTGCATGCACCACCAGCGGCACACCGCCCAACGGGTGCAGTACCTTTGGGAGGTCCGAATTCATCCGTGTTCCCTGACCCGCGGCCAGAACAATTAACGCTGTTGCCATGCTATTCCGCTCTTTTCTTTCGTTGCCGCCCGTTTTATCGCTTATGTCGCGCGGGGCAAGTCACTTGTGCTTACGCCATATTACAGTTTTTGGCGATCTGTCGCCTAGGGGGTTTAATGAAAACGGTTATTTTTGATCTGGACGGGACACTTGCCGATACCAGCGGCGATCTTATTGATGCAGCCAATGCCTGTTTTCGCGCCCTTGGACATGGTGATATGCTGGATATGGCGGCCGATAAGGCGTGCTCGTTTGCTGGTGGGCGGGCGATGCTGCGGTTGGGGCTTGCGCGGCTGGGGCAACCGGATGCAGAAGGGTTAATTGATGAACAATTCCCTTTTTTATTAGAGTATTACGGTGAAAATCTGGACCGCTATACCGTGGTCTATGACGGGGTCCGGCCTGCGATTCAACGCTTGCTGGATGCCGATTACCGTGTCGGAATTTGCACAAACAAGCCCGAAGGGCTGGCCGAGGCGTTGATGCAACGGCTGGGGATGCGCGACATGTTTGGCGCGCTCGTCGGGGCTGATACTTTGCCGACGCGAAAACCCGATGCAGCACCATATCTGGAAACGGTGGCGCGTGTCGGCGGCAATGTGGCGCGGTCTGTATTGATCGGCGACACAGTGACCGACCGCGAAACAGCACGCGCGGCGGGGGTGCCAAGCGTTTTGGTGACGTTCGGGCCGACGGGGCGGGATGTTATGGCGTTGCAACCCGAGGCGTTGCTGGATCATTATGATCAGTTGTTTGAGGTTGTGGAGACGTTGATCGACTGACACACTGTGTAAAACGGGGGCTGTTATGAGCGATAAATTCACCGGAAATTTTAGAGGAAATTTCACCCAGCAGGAACCGATCCCTGATGCGGGGATTAAGGCCGCAATACGGGTGCTGCAACACGGGCGTTTGCACCGCTACAATGTGGCCGAGGGCGAGGCGGGGGAAACCGCATTGCTGGAACAGGAATTTGCCGCTGCAATGGGGTCGAAATATGCGCTGGCTGTGGCATCGGGTGGCTATGCGATTGCTTGCGCGATGCGGGCTGTCGGGGTTGTGGCAGGGGATGCGGTGTTGACCAATGCCTTTACTTTGGCCCCGGTTCCAGGCGCGATTGCCAGCCTTGGGGCGGTGCCGGTGTTTGTTGGCGTGACCGAGGTGCTGACCATTGATCTATCTGATTTAGAACAGAAAATTAAGGAAAGTGGTGCGCGGGTATTGCTGCTTAGCCACATGCGAGGCCACATCTGCGATATGGATGCATTGATGTCGATTTGCGATGCAGCAGGGGTGCAGGTGATCGAGGATTGCGCCCATACCATGGGCGCGACATGGCGCGGTGTCATGTCGGGCCGCCACGGGGTGATGGCGGCGTATTCAACGCAAACCTATAAGCATATGAACTCGGGCGAGGGCGGTTTGCTGATCTCGGATGACGATGATCTGATGGCCCGCGCTGTGATGCTATCGGGCAGTTATATGTTGTTTGAGCGCCACTTAGCGGGGCCACCAGCATCGGCATTTGAAACCCTGCGTTACGAGGTGCCGAATATATCGGGTCGGATGGACAATTTGCGGGCCGCTATTTTGCGCCCGCAACTGGCCACGCTGGATGTCCAATGCGCCGCGTGGAACGCGCGGTATCGGGTGGTCGAGGATGGTTTGCGCGGCACGGCGGGGCTGACGGTGATCGAGCGGCCCCAGGATGAGGATTATGTCGGATCGTCTATCCAGTTTTTGTTGCTGGATTGGGATGCGGCCCAAATAAATCAAGTATTACAACGCTGTGCGGCCCGCGGGGTTGAATTGAAATGGTTTGGCGGGGATGAGCCAACGGGCTTTACCTCGCGTTATGACAGCTGGCGTTATGCGCCGGAACAGAGCCTGCCGACGTCAGACAGAATTTTACGAGGCATTCTAGATATGCGCCTGCCGCTACCCTTTAGCCTTGAGGATTGCGAACAAATCGCGGGCATTATCCGCGCCGAGGTCGGGGCGGTGTATCAATCATGGGCCTAACGGCGATGCGCAATAAGGCGCGGGCGATTTTTGACGCGGGCGTGGCGGCGGCGGATCCGTATCAGGCGGTGGCTAAGGCGCTGGATGCCGAACCGATGCAGGCGGCGGAAGACGGGGGTGAAACATTCGTTTTAGCCGTTGGTAAGGCGGCGATGCGGATGACAAAGGCGGCAGTTGAGCGGGTTTCCAGTGGCGCGAAAGTAGTTGTGATCACCAATTATGAAAACGCGCACCCTGTTGATTATGCCGAAGTTTATGCTGCTGGTCACCCCGTTCCGGATGAAGGTGGTGCGAGCGCGGCGCGTTATGTGATCACAAAATTACAAGCCCTTGGCGCCCATGACCGGGTTTTGGCTCTGATCAGTGGCGGCGGCTCGGCTTTGATGCCTGCACCGGTGGAGGGGATCACATTGGCGGACAAGGCTGCGGTGAACCGGCTTTTATTAGGGTGCGGCGCTGCGATTGGCGAGATGAACATGGTGCGCCAACAATTGTCACGCCTGAAAGGTGGCGGCTTGCTGCGCATGGCGGCCCCAGCCCAAGTGCGGGCGTTGATCTTGTCGGATGTGGTCGGGGATGATCTGCGCATTATCGCCAGTGGCCCGACGGTTGGGCCGGTTGGCACGCGCAGGCAGGCGGTGGAGCTGCTGAAATCTTACGGCGTTTGGGAAGAACTGCCCGTGTCCGTCAAAACCCATTTGTCAAAACCCGCGCCAGACCTGCCGCCGCTGCCAAAGGCGGAAAACCAACTGGTTGGTTCCAACCCGATCAGTATCGCAGCGATGAAATCCGCGGCCCCGACGGCACACATGTTCAAAGACCCACTCACTGGGGATGTGGCCGAAGCCGCTGAAATCATAATGAAATACGGCACAGGAATCACCCTGTTTGGCGGCGAAACGACTGTGCGATTAACCGGAACGGGCCTTGGCGGGCGCAATCAGGAGCTGGCCTTGCGGGTGGCTCTGTTGGCGCAACAGCAGGGTTGGCAGGGCGACTGGGTGTTCCTGTCCGGCGGCACGGACGGGCGCGACGGGCCGTGTGATGCGGCGGGCGGTCTGGTCGACAACACGACGCTGGCGCGGATGAGGGATGCCGGAATTTCGCCAGAAGGTTTGCTGGCCAATAATGACAGCTATCATGCGCTGCAACCCGTTGGGGATTTGTTGATGACGGGGGCGACAGGCACAAATGTCGCAGACTTGCAGGTGTTGATCCGGTCTTGAATTTGCCGCCACACCCATTACATTCAGTAAATGGAATGTAATGCGCTGCAGCAAAGGAATCCCGCCATGCCTGATTATCCAATCGACATGACCGTCACCCCCGAGGTCACGCCGTTCTTCGACAAAGACAGCAACACCTTTTCCTATGTGGTAAAAGACCCCAATTCCAACGCCTGCGCGGTGGTGGATTCGGTAATGGATATCGACTATGCGGCGGGCCGCCTTAGCCACGCACATGCGGATAAAATTATCCGGTTTATTCAGAAAAACGACCTGAAACTGGAATTGCAGATCGAAACCCATGTGCATGCGGACCACCTGTCAGCGGCCCCCTATATTCAGGAAAAACTGGGCGGGAAAATCACTATTGGCGAAGGCATCATGATCGCGCAGGACACCTTTGGCAAGGTGTTCAACGAGGGCACTGAATTTCAACGCGACGGCAGCCAGTTTGACGTGCTGTTCGCCGATGGGGACACCTACCAGATTGGCACAATGCAGGCTGTGGCGATCCACACCCCCGGCCATACACCGGCCTGCATGACCCATGTGATGGGCAATGTCGCCTTTGTTGGCGATACGCTGTTTATGCCCGATGGTGGATCGGCACGCGCTGATTTTCCGGGTGGGGACGCGGGCGAATTATACGATTCCGTGCAAAAGGTTCTAACCCTGCCCGATGATATGCGGCTGATGATGTGCCATGATTACGGCCCCGGCGGGCGTGACATTCGATATGAAACCACAGTGGCCGCGCAGAAATCCGATAATATCCATTTTGGTGGTGGCACCAGCCGCGCGGATTTCGTTAAACTGCGCGAGGAACGCGATGCAACCTTGGACATGCCGCGCCTGATTATCCCGTCTTTGCAGGTCAATATGCGGGCAGGCGATATGCCGCCAACCGACAATGACGGGAACGCCTATTTCAAGGTCCCGATAAATAAACTATGAAGATATGGAAGGCGCGGGGGGATCCATCGCGCCACCTAGGTGACAGGGAACGGTAACTATGGATATCAGGCGTCTTTCGGACGATTTTTCGGTTAGTCCGCAGATTGCGATTTCGGATTTGCAAACGGTTTGGGATTTGGGGTTTCGCACCATCATTTGCAATCGCCCCGATGGCGAGGACGCAGGCCAGCCCGACGTTGCAGATGTCGAGGCCACGGCCAAGGCAATCGGTTTTGCGTTTGCCCACATCTCGGCTGACTCCGGCAAAGCCGCGATGCACCACGCGATTGAAACTCGCCGCGTGTTGGCAGACTTGCCAAAACCGGTGTTCGCCTACTGTCGCTCCGGCACCCGCTGCACTGTGATCTGGTCCTTGATGATGATTAGCGAGTTGGAAGCAAATGAAATTCTGGCCGCAACCGCGGCTGCGGGTTACGATATGTCGCCGCTGATTGCTGCCGACTAACCCGATATGAGCAAGCTTTCCATTCCTGCCCCCTTGCGCCGCTATTTGCCGATCCTTGAGTGGGGGCATGATTACAATCGTGACACCCTCAGCAATGATCTGGTGGCGGCGGTGATTGTGATGATCATGCTGATCCCGCAATCATTGGCCTATGCACTGCTCGCCGGATTACCGCCTGAAATGGGGTTATATGCGTCGATCCTGCCATTGATGGCCTATGCGTTGTTCGGCACCAGCCGTTCGCTTGCGGTGGGGCCGGTGGCCGTGGTGTCGCTGATGACGGCGGCGGTGGTGGGAAATATGGCGTTGCAGGGCACGGCCGAATACGCGGCGGCGGCGATTGTGCTGGCCTTCATGTCGGGGCTGATCCTGCTGGTGATGGGGTTGTTCCGGCTGGGGTTTCTGGCCAATTTTCTTAGTCATCCGGTGATATCCGGCTTTATGACAGCGGCGATTTTGCTGATTGGCACCAGTCAGGTCAAACACCTGTTTGGCATTCAGGCACATGGGCATGAATTGATCACGCTGGTCAGTTCGTTGGCGGAAAGCTTTGGCAAAACCAACCTGATTACGCTGGCAATCGGCCTGTCGGCGATCGGGTTTTTATACTGGGCCCGCAAGGGGATGAAACCTGCATTGCTGGCGGCGGGTGTGGGGCCGAAGCTGGCTGGTATTCTGGCCAAAACCGGACCGGTGATTGTGGTTGCCGCCACTACCTTTGTTACATGGGTATTTGGGCTGGCCGACTATGGGGTTGCCGTTGTTGGTAAATTGCCCAGCGGCCTTCCGCCCCTGACCATCCCCAGTTTTAACCCCGAATTGTGGGGCAGCCTGTTCGTCTCGGCCCTGCTGATTTCGATCATCGGCTTTGTTGAATCGGTATCTATCGCCCAAACGCTGGCCGCCAGAAAGCACCAGCGCATAATTCCGGATCAGGAACTGGTCGGGCTGGGCGCCGCCAACATCGCAGCCGCTATTTCAGGCGGATACCCCGTAACGGGGGGCATATCGCGTTCAGTGGTTAACTACGATTCCGGTGCCCAAACTCCCGCCGCCGGTGCAATGACCGCCGTTGGCATCCTGTTTGCCGCCATGTTCCTGACACCGCTGCTCTACGCCTTGCCCAAGGCAACGCTGGCCGCGATTATCTTGGTCGCCGTGCTGTCCTTGCTGGATTTCTCGATGCTGCGTAAAACCTGGGCTTACTCCAAAACCGATTTTGTCGCCGTGGTGATGACCATTCTGGTGACCTTGGGATTCGGTGTGAAAATCGGCGTCACGGCTGGCGTCATACTTTCCATCGCGCTGCATCTTTACAAAACATCGCGCCCGCATATGGCCGAAGTTGGCCGCGTTCCAGGGACTGAACATTTCCGCAATGTGCTGCGCCATTCGGTCGAAACCACGCCCGCCATCCTGACCATCCGCATCGACGAAAGCCTGTATTTCGCCAATGCGCGGTTTCTGGAAGACCACATTCTGGATCGCGTAGTGGACGACAAATGCTTGCGCCATGTGGTGTTGATGTGCTCCGCGGTGAACGAGATCGACACAAGTGCTCTGGAATCAATCGAGGCAATCATGCACCGGCTAAAAAGCCTCGGCATCAAACTGCACCTGTCCGAAGTAAAGGGGCCCGTGATGGACCGCCTGATGCGCACCGATTTTCTGGATCGGTTGACCGGCCAAGTGTTCCTGTCCCAGTTCCACGCGGTGGAGCAGCTGAACGGGCATTGCCCGCCTTAACTTTTCTTCTTGCCCAACAGCAATTTGCATTCACTTGAACCAGAATTCACCCCAAGAGTGGGCGAATTCTGGTGCCCTATCCATCATTAAATGCAAACCACTGGATTTACCTGCGCCGCAGGCATAGAATCTTTCCTCTCCCCACACTAAACAGGCCCGCATGAGCACCGCAAAAGAAACCAAAACCGCCGCCCGCCTGTCCGTCGCCCCGATGATGGACTGGACGGACCGCCATTGCCGTTACATGCACCGGCTGATGTCCTCAAACGCGTTGCTCTATACCGAAATGGTCACATCTCCCGCTTTGGTGCGCGGCGATGCGCGGCACTTGTTGCGGTTTGATCCGGCTGAACATCCCGTGGCTGTGCAACTGGGCGGCTCCGACCCGACTGAACTTGCCGCCGCCACCCGCATTTGCTGTGACGTGGGCTATGACGAGGTGAACCTGAACGTCGGTTGCCCCTCGGACAGGGTGCAATCGGGCAGCTTTGGCGCGGTGTTGATGGAACGCCCCGAGCTGGTGGCGGATTGCGTGGCGGCTATGATCGACGCCTCAACCGTTCCGGTCACGGTCAAATGCCGTATTGGCGTGGATGAACAAGACCCGCAACAGGTGCTGCCTGCGTTCATAGAAACCGTTCACGCAGCAGGCGTCACACGCTTCACCATCCACGCCCGTAAAGCATGGCTGCAAGGGTTAAGCCCCAAGCAAAATCGCGATGTGCCGCCGCTGGATTACGATCTGGTGCTACAAATCAAGCGTGACTTCCCCGACCTGCACATATCGGTGAATGGCGGCATTACCACGCTGGCGCAGGCCCGCACGTTTCTGGACGCAGGGCTGGACGGGGTGATGATTGGTCGTGCCGCCTATCATACACCGGATCAAATCCTGCTGGGTGTGGACGCCGAAATATTCGGCGGCACCGACCGCAAAACCACCCACCAAGTGGTCGATGAAATGCGCCCCTATATTGAACGTCACCTGTCCGATGGAGGCCGTTTGAACCAGATCACCCGCCATATGCTCGGCTTGTTCCATGGCCGCCCCGGCGCACGTGGCTGGCGGCGCACCCTGTCGGAAGGCGCACACATTGACGGGGCAGGGCTGGAAGTGCTGGACGCCGCCCTTGCTTGTGTGCAGGATCAACCTCAAACAACCGCGAGCGCCTAAATATGCCTGAAATGACAACCCTATTGCCGATGATGGCTATGCTGCTGGCCATCGGTGCCTTTGCCGGTGTGATGGCGGGTCTGCTGGGGGTCGGGGGTGGCATTATCCTTGTACCCGCCTATTTCTACATCTTCTCGGCGCTTGGGTATGGCGGTGATCAGCTGATGCAGGTCTGTCTCGCCACCTCTCTGGCAACCATCATTGTTACCTCGTTACGGTCAGTCGCCAGCCATCATAAAAAGGGCGCGGTCGACTGGAAAATCTTACGCGGCTTTGCCCCCGGCATTGTGGTAGGTGCTGCCATCGGCGTGCTGGTTGCCGCCTCGTTGCGCTCTGTCGTATTGCAGGGAATATTCGGTGTCCTTGGCATCATCGTCGGCCTCTACCTTGGCTTTGGCCGCGACACATGGCGTCTGGGAAATGCCATGCCCACCGGCTTAAAACGTGCCATTCTCTCCCCAATCCTCGGCTTTATGTCGGTGCTGATGGGTATCGGTGGTGGCTCGTTCGGGGTGCCTTTGATGAGCCTTTACGCCACCCCGATCCACCGCGCTGTGGCCACCGCCGCAGGGCTGGGGGTGCTGATCGCGGTGCCATCGGTGATCGGGTTTCTGCTCATCGAAATCCCCCTACAATCGCGCCCGCCCTACACAATAGGCGCGGTGAACCTGCCAGCCTTCGCCCTGACCATCAGTATGACTTTAATAACAGCGCCTTACGGAGTGAAACTGGCCCATCAGATGGACCCGAAACCGCTGAAACGGGTGTTTGCCTTCTTCCTGACGCTGGTCGCCCTGAACATGCTGCGCAAAGCCGCCGGCCTCTAACACTTCCAGTTTCTTTTTCGCCGAAATATCCCCGCCGTAGGCACCGCGCTTTGACCCGCAGGGACAAAGCGCTTGGGGCGACGCCGTCAGGCGGCGCAATCCCTAAAATAAATCACTGCCGTTTTAATCGCGCAGCCCGCCCGCCACGGCGCTTCACCACCAGCTTGCTGCGATCAGGCAGCGCTGCCATCACCTCAGCCCGTTCCTCGGAACTCATTCGTGACCACTGGCTAATTTCGTCCATGCGGCGATAGCATCCCGTGCACAGCCGTGCCTCGGTGTGGATCACACAGATATCCACACAGGGCGATTCCACCTCGTCACGTTTCCAGACATCACTCATGTCACCCTCGCAAATGGCTCAACCGGTCCAACACCCCTTGCAGGATATACCCGGCCGCCACATGGTCGATCACCTCGGCGCGACGCTTTCGTGACGTATCCGCCTCTAATAGCGCCCGTTCGGCGGCCACCGTCGATAGGCGTTCATCCCAGAATCCGATCGGCAACTCGGTCAAACGCGACAGATTGCGGGCAAAGGCGCGGGTCGATTGGCACCTTGGCCCTTCTGATCCATCCATATTAAACGGCAACCCCAGCACAAACCCGCCAAGCCCGCGCGCATCGGAAATTTCCAGCAATCGCGCCGCATCCACACCGAATTTCTTGCGCCGGATGGTTTCCAGCGGGCTGGCCACAGTCAGAAAACTGTCAGACACCGCCACGCCAATGGTCTTTTCCCCCAGATCCAGCCCCGCCACCGCCTGCATAGGCGCAAGGGCTGCGGCAAAATCCTCGATGGTATCGAAAATCACTCGGCCACGCCCGCGGATTTCGCCGAAGCGCGGATCATCGCCAACCCGTCCGCATCGGCAGCAAACACCGTCTGCGCCTCGCCCCAGATCGCCCGCGCACGGTCAATATCACCCAGCACGCCAAGCGCACCAATCAACTGCGCCCATTCCTGCGCCGATCCACCCTCGGTCGCCAGTCGTTCCGACAATTGCGCAACCATGTTGCCAATCATATCCTGGCGATCCTCGGCACTCATATCCGAGGCCGCCGCAACAGCATCGGCATCAGGTCCGGCAAGAGCCGGACCGCCCTCCAGTTCCGGCAGGGTGTATTTCACACCGGCCCATGCAGCGGCTTCCTCGATCTGGGCGCGGATTGGCGGCACCCACGGGTCCGTTGGCGCACTGACCTCCAGTAAGTCACGCCACATGCGAAACGCCACATCGGGTCGCCCGCTTTGGGCAAACATCAGGCCGGAATAATACCGCGCCTTGCCCTCATTCGGGTCACGCTCCAACGCGCGTTGCAGCGCACTTTCGGCCTCGGGCGATACGTAACCGCCAGCGGCCATGATCATCAGATCGGCCAAATCAGCCAGATCCCGCGCCGTGGCATCCTGCCCCTTGATCTCGATCACCTTGATATGTGCAATATACGCGCCGTTGTAATTTCCAAGAGCAGCCTCGTTGCCCGCCAGCAGTTGATGGCCCTTCAAGTCATCGGGCCGATCCGCAACAGCTATGCGCAGTTTCTCGACCAGCTCCAAATGACGAGGATCAGCCTGTGCCGTATTGGGCGGCATCGACGCCTCGATCTCGGTCTGGCTTGGCCGCTCGCGCCGGATGTCCTCGGCGTTTTCAATCCGCAATTGCAGTGGCAAATCCGGATACCCAGGCGAGCCAATCGTCTGGTAAACCCAGACGCTGCCCGCCAGCACCACAGCGCAGATAGCAATCGCGCCGTAAGTTACGCTGCTTGGCGCACCTTTAACGCCGCCCGCCGCCTGAAGCGCCTTGTCCGCGTCCAGAACCCGGCGTGATACCTCGGTTTTGATCCGCGCGGCCTCTTCTTTAGTGACCACACCGCGTTCCAGATCGCGCTCAATCCCGCTTAACTGGTCACGGTATATTTGCAGATCAAACCGTGCGGCCGAAACGCCGGTATCGCGTCCACGCAACAGGGCCAACACAAACAGCATAGCCACCGATAGGGTCAGTAATCCGATGATAATCCAGAACGTCATAGTTTCTCACTCATGTATAAAATTCTGCCCTCCATGTATCGTGAATTAGCCCCACACAAAAGGGTGAAACCGTCGCAGCCTGATCACAGCTTGGTTAGGGGCGCGCCATCCCGCATATGTCGCATATTTTCCCCATTGTGCCGCAGCCGTGCGCGGCTAAACTGGACCAATGTATCATTACAAATATGCAGGGGCGCCGCCGCCCCCATAGGGGATTCGATTGATGAGACGTTATTCGGCATTTGGCATCTTCCGCGAGGCTCTGCGCTATCACAAGGGCTGGGGCAAGGCATGGCGCTCGCCCGCCCCGAAAAAATCCTATGATGTGGTGATCGTCGGGGCAGGCGGCCACGGTCTGGCCACCGCCTATTATCTAGGCAAGAATTTCGGCATCACCAATGTGGCGATTATTGAAAAAGGCTGGCTTGGCGGCGGCAACACAGGTCGCAACACCACCATCATCCGCTCGAACTACCTGCAAGACCCCTCCGCTGCGATTTACGAAAAAGCCCGCGGGTTGTATGAAACCATGTCGCAAGACCTGAACATGAACGTGATGTTTTCGCCGCGCGGCGTGATGATGCTCGCCCAAACCCAACACGAAATCCGCGGCTTCCAGCGCACCGCCCAAGCCAATGCGTTCCAAGGCGTGCAAACCGAATTCATCTCGCCTGAACGGGTCAAGGAACTGGTGCCGATCATCAACATCTCCGGCCCCCGCTATCCGGTCCTTGGCGCGCTGTGGCAGGCACGCGCCGGCACCGCCCGCCACGATGCGGTCGCATGGGCCTATGCGCGGGCCTGTTCCGACATGGGCATGGACATCATCCAGAAATGCGAAGTCACCGGCGTGGATCAGGCAAACGGTCAAGTCACTGGCGTGCAAACCACCCGCGGCGCGATTGCTTGTAAAAAACTGGCGATCCTTGTGGCGGGCAACTCCGGCGATCTGGCCAATATGGCGGGCTTCCGGCTGCCAATGGAATCCGTCGCCCTGCAAGCGCTGGTCAGCGAGCCGATCAAACCCTGCCTTGATGTGGTGGTGATGGCCAACACGGTGCACGGCTACATCTCGCAATCCGACAAGGGCGAGATGGTGATCGGTGGCGGCACCGACATGTATAACAACTACACCCAGCGCGGATCATTCCACCATATCGAGGAAACCGTGCGCGCATTGGTCGAAACCTTCCCGATGGTCTCGCGCCTGAAAATGCTGCGCCAATGGGGCGGGATTGTGGATGTGACGGGGGATCGCTCGCCAATTATCTCGACCACACCGCTGGGCGGCTGTTTCATCAACGGCGGCTGGGGCACTGGTGGGTTCAAATCCATACCGGGATCCGGCTGGGCAATGGCGGAACTGGTGGCAAATGGAGTGGCGGGTCCGTTATGTGCCGAGTTCGGGCTGGACCGGTTTGCCGAGGGACGTTTTATTGATGAGAGTGTTGCGGCGGGGGTGGCTCACTGATGTTACTACCTGTCTCCCCGCCCCTCCATCGCGCTCAGACCGCCGTTATTAATCTGTTCAGCGCGGTCATATCCATTTCCCGCTGGGCTATGCGGTTTGTGCGTTTGGGCTGCTTTGGCGGGCTTTTTTCGCAATATGGCTTTGACAATCACGAACGCGAATATTGTGAACAGCAAAACAAAAGCTGCCGCAGTAATCAAATTTCCAATGCTCATATCCATGACTATACAAATAACCGTTCCGCAAACGATTTCAAGGAAGGGTTGTTTGAAACGCATTCCAAATGCTTTGAAGGTGCCACATGCTAATCCTTGAATGCCCATACTGCGGCGTGCGCGCCGAAGAAACCGAACTCCACGGCGGCGGCGAGGCGCATCTGACCCGCCACGGGGCAGGATCCAGTGATGACGACCTGCAATCCTACCTGTTCACCCGCAAAAACCCCAAAGGCGTGCATTTCGAGCGCTGGCGGCACAGCAACGGCTGCGGAAAATGGTTCCACGCCGCCCGATGCACCATGACGCTCGAGGTGTTCGGCACCTACAGCGCCCAAACCACCGCCCCCCCCGCCGCCCTGATCAAAAAGATCAAAGCAAGACGCCCCGATTGGCAGGGCTACAAATGATCCATCATTGTTCCCTAAATATCCCCGCCGGAGGCTCCCAGACCTCCTCACGCGAAAGACACGCCACATGAGCACCCGCATCCCCAACACGGGCCGTTTCCTAGATAAAACCGCCCCCGCGACCTTCACCTTCAACGGCCAGTCCCTTGGCGGCTATGTTGGCGACACGCTGGCCTCGGCCCTGCTGGCCAATGATCAAATGCTGATGGGGCGGTCGTTCAAATACCACCGCGCCCGTGGGGTCGTGGCGTCCGGCGCGGAAGAACCCAATGCGCTTGTTAATATGGGGCAAGGCGCACGGTTCGAGCCAAACCAGCGCGTCACCACTACTGAGCTGTTCGACGGTCTGACTGCCAAATCGCAAAACCACTGGCCGTCCTTGAATTTCGACATAGGCACCATCAACAATTATGTGTCCCGCTTCCTGCCCGCCGGTTTTTACTACAAAACCTTCATGTTCCCGCGCGTCGCTTGGAAACATGTGTTCGAGCCGATCATCCGCCACTCTGCTGGCCTCGGCACCGCCCCCAAAGACCGCGACGCGGACCGGTACGAGCATTTTTACTATTTCACCGATATTCTGGTGGTCGGCGGTGGCATCGCTGGCCTTCAAGCAGCATTGGCCGCCGCACAATCCGGTGCCAAAGTCCTGCTGATCGAGCAAACCGCCCATTGGGGCGGTCGCGCGCCGGTGGACAGGGCCGAAATCGGTGGCAGAACGGCTGACGACTGGGTCACAGACACGCTCGCCACGCTTGAAAACATGGACAACGTCACCATCCGCAACCGATTGATGGGCGCTGGCGTTTATGATCATGGCTATGCGCTGGGCTATGAGCGGATCACCGACCACACCCCCGAAACGGATGCCCCGCGCCATCGTCTGTGGCGGATCAGGGCCAAACAGATCATCACCGCCACCGGCGCGATTGAACGGCCGCTGTCGTTTGCGGGCAACGATGTTCCCGGCGTGATGCTGGCCGCCTCGGTGCGCGATTATCTGGTCAACTGGGGCGTGGCCGTGGGAAGTCGCACCGTGGTTGTCACCAACAATGATGACGCCTATCGCACCGCGATTGCGCTGAAAGAAGCGGGGCTTGAGGTTCCTGCGATTATTGATGCGCGGCCGGAACTGGAAGGCGATCTGGTAAAAATTGCCCGTGAATTGGGCATCCGTGTTGAAGCGGGGCGCGCCATTGCCAAAGTGAAGGGTGGCAAGCGGGTCATTGGAGTGGAGATATGCCTGCAAAACGGCGACGGTGGTGCGCGCGAGGAAATCAAGTGCGATTGCGTCGCCATGTCTGGTGGCTGGTCCCCAGTGGTGCATCTGTGGTCCCATTGTGGTGGCAAACTGAACTGGAATGCCGATTACGCAATGTTCCAGCCAGATTTAACACGACCCCCAACGGGTGACGATGGCAAAGCCTTTGTTCATCCGGCAGGAAATGCCGCAGGGTCGAGGACTGATATTGATTTTGAAGGTTTAAGCACCTTCGAGGCACTTCGTTCGGCCAATGATGCAGCGTTTGAGGCGTGTAAGGCACTTGGCTTGAAGCCAAAGAAAGCGAATACGCCGGGCGTTGCAGAATGGGATGAGGCTCATTTATTGCCCGTCTGGATCATGCCCGCCAACGCCACACCCGATCTGAAAGCCAAGATGTGGCTGGATTTCCAGAACGACGTCAAGGTTTCGGACGTGCAACTGGCCGCCCAAGAGGGCTACGAAAGTGTCGAGCACACCAAACGCTACACCACCCTTGGCATGGCCACCGATCAGGGCAAGCTCAGCAATATCAACGGATTGGCGGTGCTGTCAGATGCCTTGGGCCAAGCGATCCCTGCCACCGGCACCACCACGTTCCGCCCGCCCTATACACCGATTTCCATGGGCGCGATTGCGGGCGAGGCACGCGGTGAAATATTCCAACCGCTGCGCCGCTCGCCGATGCACGAATGGCACGAGGATGCGGGTGCCTATATGGAACCCGTCGGCCAATGGCGCCGGCCCTATTGCTATCCGCGTGGTTCCGAGAGCCACGAGGAAGCCGTGACGCGCGAGGTCAACAATACCCGCAACAAGCTGGGCCTGCTGGATGCGTCCACCCTTGGCAAGCTGATCGTCAAAGGGCCGGACGCGGGCAGGTTCCTCGATATGCTCTACACCAATATGATGTCCAACCTGAAACTGGGGCGGTGTCGCTACGGGCTGATGTGCTCTGAGAACGGGTTTCTGATCGACGATGGCGTGGTGGCGCGGATAGATGACGACACTTTCCTGTGCCACACCACATCCGGCGGGGCCGACACCATCCATGCGTGGATGGAGGAATGGCTGCAAACCGAGTGGTGGGACTGGAAGGTTTACGTCGCCAACGTGACCGAACAATTCGCCCAAGTGGCCGTGGTCGGGCCGAATGCCCGCAAGGTATTGGAGAAACTCGGCGGCATGGATGTGTCGAAGGAAGCGCTGACATTCATGGGTTGGGCCGACGGCAGCATTGGCGGCTTTGACGCCCGCGTTTACCGGATTTCGTTCTCGGGCGAGTTGTCTTACGAGATTTCAGTGCCGGCCTCGCAAGGCCGTGCGTTTTGGGATGCGTTGCATGCAGCGGGGGCCGAATTTGGCGCGATGGCGTATGGCACCGAGGCGCTGCATATCATGCGGGCCGAAAAGGGCTTCATCATGATCGGCGATGAAACCGATGGCACGGTGATCCCGCAGGATCTGGGGCTGTCATGGGCAATTTCCAAGAAAAAGGATGATTTTCTGGGCAAGCGGGCGCAACAGAGGCCGTTCATGGCCAGTGCGGATCGTTGGCAGCTGGTCGGACTGGAAACGGTGGACGGATCGGTGTTGCCGGACGGGGCCTACGCGCTGGCGGACGGGATGAACGCCAACGGGCAGCGCAATATGCAGGGGCGGGTGACGTCGAGTTATCATTCGCCTACGCTGGGTCATGGCATTGCCATGGGGTTGGTGCTGCATGGGCCGGACCGGATGGATGAGGTGATCAACTTTGGCCGCACCGATGGCACTTTGATCCCTGCCAAAATCGTTGATCCGGTATTCTATGACAAATCAGGGGAGAAGCAAAATGTCTAATGCTGTGAGTGCCCTGCAGGGTGTTTCTTATACTGGATATGTGCAGGTTCAGGAGATGGACCTGCAAGGTATGCTGACCCTGCGCGCTGATCTGTCGATGGTGAAAATTGCCAAGGCGGTGAAATCTGCTGTCGGGGTGGATATGCCTGCGCAGCGAACCATCACCATGAACAAAGGCATGGGTGCGGCATGGATGTCGCCGGATGAATTTCTGTTGATGATGCCCTATGCGGTCGCTGAAGCAACGGCCTCCAAGCTACGAAAATCATTGGGGAAAACTCATTCACTGGTGGCCAATGTTTCGGACGCCCGCGTGGTGTTCACCCTGACGGGGGTCGGTGCGCGCGAGGTGGTGGCCAAACTGTCGCCGGTAGATATGCAGGCGCTAAAGATTGGCGAAATCCGCCGCACGCGACTGGCGCAAGTTCCGGCGGCGTTCTGGATGTCGGGCGAGGATGAAATCACCTTGGTCGCGTTTCGCAGCGCGGCGGGATATGTGTTCGATCTGCTGACAAATGCGGCCAAAAAGGGCGGCGAAGTGGGGGCCTTTTAGGGACGCGTTTCAAGGCGAGGGGCGGCTGAGTTCAACGATCTGAAAGTGAGATGTTTACAAAATTCTGCCGCAAGGCTGTATCTGCGAACATGCCTGTTAAATAAAGACATTGTAGCTGTATAATTGATTGAATTACGGCCATCTACATTCTATCTTTCGTCGAATCCAATAGCGTTAATTTAGTTTACCCATCGCGGGTTTTAGACAAGTGAGATTATAATGAAAAAGACCATCACAATTCTGCTCTCCTCGATCATTGCTTTGAATGGCTGTGCCGGACGTGCTGCCGATCCTGTGGCTCAAATTCAATCGCATGATAGCCGTTTGAGCTGTAAAGATTTGGCCTTGGAAATTAATATCAATAACACGGCAATTTCTGGCTTGATGGGCGAGCGAAAGCGTAAAGGCAATAACAACGCTGTTGCCGTTGGTGTTGGGGCCATCATCTTTTTCCCCGCTTTGTTTTTCATGGATCTAAAGGGCGCAGATAAAGCTGAAGCCTTGGCCTATCAACGTAGAAACAAGGGGCTTCTTGAGCGTTATAAAGCAAAAAGTTGTATGCCTGCGCTGCGAGAGAGTAAGCCCGCAGAGTAAGCAGTTACGAAAAGCGCGGATTAAACCGCGCCGAAATACAGATGTAAGCAATGTGTTTTGCGCAGGCCGTGATGCTGGCTGGGGAGGCTGGAACACGGGCTGATAGGTTGCATTGTTGCAATCCGGCCTCGCAATTTGGCTTGACCTTACCCCGCTGCGCACGGCATCTATCTGTATAGATTTTCACGCGAACCCAAAGGGGGCACCCCATGTCTTTTACTCTTCCCGATCTACCCTATGCCCATGATGCGCTGGCGGCTGCCGGCATGTCCAAGGAAACGATGGAATACCATCACGACCTGCACCACAACGCCTATGTCGACAACGGCAATAAACTGATTGCCGGCACCGAGTGGGAAGGCAAATCGGTCGAGGATATCATCACCGGCACATATGACGCGGCATCCGTTGCGCAGAACGGTATTTTCAACAACGCGTCGCAGCATTGGAACCACACCCAGTTCTGGGAAATGATGGGGCCTAATTCAGGCGCTATGCCAAGCGAGCTGGAAGCCGCAATCAACGACAGCTTTGGGTCGGTTGACGATTTTAAATCGCAGTTTTCCGCCGCAGGTGCTGGTCAGTTCGGGTCCGGCTGGTGTTGGCTGGTCAAAGACACGGATGGCGCACTGAAAGTGACCAAGACTGAAAACGGCGTCAACCCGCTGTGTTTTGGTCAAACCGCATTGCTGGGCTGTGATGTGTGGGAACATTCCTACTACATTGATTTCCGCAACAAGCGTCCGGTCTATTTGTCCAACTTTCTTGACAAGCTTGTGAACTGGGAAAACGTTGCAGCTCGTTTGAGCACTTCCTAAGTAGATTGGGGAAGGGCACATAAGTCCTTCCCCCACCAACAGGAGACCACGAGATGAGCTATACCCTAGATCGCCTATTGCCAGACGCCGACATGGCCACAGCCGAAACCCGTGCCCGCAAAGCGCTGACCGACAACGGTTTTGGTGTGCTGACCGAAATTGACGTGTCCGCGACGATGAAAAAGAAGCTGGACAAGGACATGCCGGGATACAAAATCCTTGGCGCCTGCAATCCGACAATGGCCTATGAGGCGATCGGGCTGGAGCCACGTTTGGGCGCGATGCTGCCCTGCAACGTGATCCTGCGCGAGGTTGATGGCGGCATTGAGGTTAGCGCGATTGACCCTGTTGCCTCGATGATGGGTGTTGATAACGCCGAGCTACCCAAAGTCGCCGCCACGGTGCGCGATATGTTGCAAAAGACGGTTGACGAAATCTAGCAACTGGTCGCATTATTACCAGTGAACGCTCCCAATTGCGGGGGCGTTTTTTTATGGAACATCGGTATGACTGAAACACAAAAAGGCCTGTGGGCGATGGTTGCGACCAGCGTGATCTGGGGGCTATCTGCGCTGTTCTACAAGGCCCTGTCGCATGTCCCGCCGCTCGAGGTTCTGTCACACCGCACCATCTGGTCGCTGGTGTTTTTCGGCATCGTGCTGGCGGTGCAGGGCCGCCTGGGCGAAATCGGCGCGGTATTTCGCGCGCCACGGTTGTTTGCGGTGATGACCCTTGCCGCGCTGATGGTTTCGCTGAACTGGGGGATGTTCATCTGGGCCATCCAGTCGGGCCGCACCATCGAGGCCAGTTTGGGTTATTATATCTATCCGATCATGTCGGTGCTGCTGGGGGCGGTTCTGTTCAAGGAAAAACTGGGCAGGGTTCAGGTTTTCGCGGTCGCAATGATAACCTTCGCGGTTTTGCTGCTGACATGGGGTTTGGGTGTCGCGCCTTGGGTGTCGTTGGTGGTGATGGGCACGTTCGTGACCTACGGGGTGATCAAAAAGCAGGTGCCAATGGGGCCGGTGGTGTCTGTGACCGTCGAGGTTTTGCTGCTTTCGCCTTTGGCAGCAATCTGGCTTTGGGGGGTACACACGCAGGGCTGGACCGGCATTGACGGGCGCAACGTGGCCCTGTTCGGGCAGGGCTGGCAGGACAACATTATACTGATGCTGTTGGGGTTGATCACGGCTGGTCCGTTGATCCTCTATTCCTACGCCACCAAACGGCTGGGGTTTGCCACCCAAGGGCTGGTATTCTACCTGAACCCGACCCTGCAATTTGCGGTGGCTGTGCTGGCCTTTGGCGAGCCGGTCAGCCGCTGGCACGCGATTGCCTTTCCGGTGATTTGGTTGGCGTTGGCGATCTATACGTTAAACGCCCTGCGTCAGGAAAGGGTCGCGGCCAGACCCTCAACCGTCTCCACCACGGTGAAATAATCCCGCAAGGTACCGTCGGCAAATCCCTGATCAATCACATGATCAAGCAGCGTGATCAGCGGGTCCCAATAGCCCTCGATGTTCAGCAGATAGATCGGTTTTTCATGCAGGCCCAACTGACGCCATGTCAGCACCTCGAACATCTCGTCCAGTGATCCCGCCCCGCCGGGCAGCACCACGATGACGTCCGAATTCATATACATCACCTTTTTGCGCTCGTGCATGTTTTCGGTGACGATGAACTGGGTCAGATCACGTTTGCCGACCTCGCGGCGCAGTAGGTGTTCGGGGATCACGCCAAAGGTTTCGCCACCCGCACCTTGCGCCCCATCCGCAACAGCGCCCATTAGCCCTACATCACCAGCACCGTAAACCAGACGCCATCCCATATTGGCGATTGTCTGGCCCAGTTTTGTCGCGGCCAGCTTATAGGCTGGGTTGCTGCCAAAGCGCGAGCCACAATAGACGCAAACAGAGCGGCGGGGGGAAGGATGGTTTGACATGTAACAGGTGTTTTCCAAAATGGAGGTTTGATCCGTGATAGCGGTGTTGCTATGGTCAGGCAAGCGCAGGGCCGCTGGGGCCGTGCAATCGGGGATATATTGATGGCAGGAATGTCCGGAATGGGCTATGGCGCTCGCGCAATCGCAGGTGGTGCATTGGCGGTGGTTGTGACACTCGCGGCCTATTTCACCTATCAGGCGGTTTCAACAGATGATGATCTGGCTGGAGCGGGGCAAGCGCCCGAGATTGCGCAACCCGAAGCAGCGTCAACGCCCGCCGCTACGCCCCCCCCAACACCCGTGGCTGCCCCCACTCCCCCGCCTGAAGCATCCGAACCTGTTCAGCCCCTTGCGCCTGCATTCGATGTGGTGCGGGTTGAGCCGGATGGGTCAAGCGTCATTGCAGGCAATGCCAGCCCCGATGCGGATGTGGCGATTTTGCTGGACGGGGTCGAGATTGGCAGTGCTACGGCGGACGCGCAGGGCAAATTCGTGGCGCTGCTGTCGGTGCCCGCCAGTGACGGTGCGCAGGTGCTGTCGCTGGCAACGCAGCACGCAGGTGGTGAACCGGTGGTCTCGAGCGAAAGTGTGATCCTGACGCCGGTCCAGAAACCTGAACCCGAGGTTGCCACCGCCGCCTCTGACAGCATCGCCCCGCTTGCCGCACCCGATCAGGATGCCCTGCCGCAAACGGCACCAAGCGATACACCAACCATCATTACAGCCCCGCAAGCCCCCACCGTATTGCTGGCCAATGACGAAGGTGTGCGGGTATTGCAACCCGCCGAAAGCGGCCCGGATGTTATGCGCAACGTGGTGATCGACACGATTTCCTATGATGCTGACGGCGAGGTGCAATTATCCGGGCGGGGATCGGATGCGGGGTTTGTGCGGGTCTATCTGGACAATACGCCGGTCCTGACCACACAGATCAATGACGGCGGGGCATGGCACTTGCAACTGCCCGATGTTGATACCGGCGTCTATACGCTGCGGGTTGACCAGGTCGATGCCTCGGGCACGGTGACCTCGCGCGCCGAAACGCCGTTCAAACGTGAAACTGCTGCGGTGTTGGCAAATGCGCAAACGGCGGTGCCCGCACAACAGGTAACGGCCGTTACTGTTCAACCCGGATCGACCCTGTGGGCGATTGCCCGCGATAGATACGGCGATGGCACGCTATACGTCAGGGTGTTCGAGGCCAACCGCGATAATATCCGAAATCCCGATCTGATCTATCCAGGGCAGGTGTTTACGGTGCCCGAATAGGCAGTATCATCATTGTTCCATAAATATCCCGGCGCGGAGCGCATAAAGTTTTCATGCCTGCGGCGCGGATATTTATGGAACAATGAAAAGGGGTGCTGGTAATTGTGCAGCACCACGCATACATTCGCTCTTCCACCAATAAGAAAGATGCGCATGGTCAGCCAGATCACCAAAACCGAATTTTCAGCCGAAGAACGCCGCCAAAGCCGCCAGACCATCCGCAAGGTGATTCCCTATATGTGGCCAAAAGGCCAAGGCTGGGTTAAACGCCGCGTTGTGGTGGCGATGCTTTTACTGGTGTTTGCCAAGGTGATTTCGGTCCTGACGCCGTTCTTTTACAAGGCCGCAGTTGATGCGTTAACCGGTGATGGTGCTGCCAGCCCTGCGTGGATGCTGGGGGCCGGTGCCGTCGGTCTGACGCTGGCCTACGGTATGGCCAAGCTGATGACTGTCGGGTTCCAGCAATTGCGCGATGTGGCGTTTGCCCGCGTTGGCCAGCGGGCGTTGCGCTCATTGGCGCTTGAGACGTTTCGGCACATGCACCGTTTGTCGATGCGCTATCACATCACCCGCAAAACCGGCGGTCTGAGCCGGATTATCGAGCGCGGGGTCAAGGGCGTTGAATTCCTGCTGCGGTTCATGTTGTTCAGCATGGGGCCGCTGGTGCTGGAATTGGCGATGGTCGCGGCCATCCTCTATTTCGTGTTTGATGTCTGGTATCTGGCCGTGGTTGTGGCCACGATCTGGGCTTACGTCTGGTTTACCTTCAAGGTCACCGAATGGCGGGTGAAAATCCGCAAACGGATGAATGACGAGGACACAGACGCCAACCAAAAGGCGATCGACAGCCTGCTGAATTTCGAAACCGTGAAATATTTCGGAGCCGAGGCGCGCGAGGCGGCGCGCTATGATGTGTCGATGGCGGGCTACGAGGCGATGGCGCTGAAAACCTCCTATTCATTGGCGTTTCTGAATTTCGGCCAGTCGGTGTTTATCACCGCAGGTCTGGTCGGGGTGATGGTGATGGCGGCGATGGGGGTGCAGAGCGGCGAGTTGACAGTCGGCGATTTCGTGATGGTCAACGCCTATATGATCCAGATCACCATGCCGCTGAATTTCCTTGGCACGGTATACCGTGAAATCCGTCAGTCGCTGGTCGATATGGGCGAGATGTTCAACCTGCTGGAGCAACCCGCCGAGGTGAAGGACAAGCCGGATGCAACGGCATTGGTGGTGTCTGGCGGCGAGCTGGTTCTGGACGATGTGCATTTTGGCTATGAGGCTGTGCGCCCGATTTTGAAGGGTGTCAGCCTAACGGTTGGTGCGGGTGAAACCGTGGCCATCGTTGGTCCGTCAGGCAGTGGGAAATCCACCATCGGGCGGTTGCTGTTCAGGTTCTACGATGTGAACGGCGGAGCGATGCGGATTGACGGGCAAGACCTGCGTGATGTGACGCAAGTTAGTTTGCACTCAAAGATAGGTGTGGTGCCACAGGATACGGTGCTGTTCAACGACACGATCTATTACAACATCGCCTATGGGCGCCCCGAGGCGTCGCGTAGCGAGGTCGAGGCAGCAGCGAAGGCGGCGAAAATCCACGATTTCATCATGGTTCTACCGGATGGCTATGAAACCACAGTGGGCGAGCGTGGGCTGAAACTGTCAGGTGGCGAAAAGCAACGCGTCGGCATCGCCCGCACTCTGCTGAAAAACCCGCCGATCCTGCTGCTGGACGAGGCAACGTCAGCGCTCGACACCCAGACGGAACGCGATATTCAGGACAGTCTGCGTGAAATGGGGCAGGGGCGCACGGTGATCACCATCGCCCACCGCCTGTCAACGATTGTGGACGCGGACCAGATTGTGGTGCTTGAGGAAGGCGTGATTGTCGAGCAGGGCAGCCATGATGAACTGCTGTCTAATCACGGGCGCTATTACGCCATGTGGAACAGTCAGCAGGCGGATGAGGACGGTGCAACGGGCGCGGCCGTCGCTTAAGTGTAAGGGCGTATCACTCCGCCGCCCGCAACGGTGGCGTTTTACCCTTTGCCTTCGGCGTCTTCGCTACCGCTTTCTTGCGCGGCTTTTTCTTTGCCGCGGCTTTGGGCTTAGCGGTTTTGGCCAGCACCAGTTCCAGATCGGCGAGTTTGACTTCGGTATCCTCGTCCCCGTCCAGGTCATCCTCAAGCAACTCGGCGGCTATGGGGGCGTCAATCAGATCATCGCCCCAGACCAGTTCGGGCGACTTCAACTTGCGGCTGGCGCGGTTCAGCGCGATGTCGCGGGCCTCGACACTGGCGCGACCCAGTGACAGTGCCTTTAGCCCTTTGGCCGAGCGATACGCGCCCGCCGTGATCCAGACCCGCAGGGCCAGCATGGAGGGGGTGAACACCAGCGTCAGCACCGTAGCGATGCCAAGGCCGAACACAATCGCGGTGGCCAGTTGTTTCCACCACAGGGCGGTGGGTGAATCGACGGTGAACCCGCCGTTGAAGAAATCCAGCGACAGGCCGAACATCATCGGGGCAAGCCCCGCCATAGTGGTCACCGTGGTCAGCAGAACGGGGCGCAGGCGGTCCTAGGCGGTGCGCGATATTGCCTCGAGCCGTGGCATAAATCCGGAGTATTCCTGATAGGTGTCGATCAGCACAATGTTGTTGTTCACCACAATCCCCGCCAACGCCACCACGCCCGTGCCCGTCATGATCATCGAGAACGCCTGATCCATCACCAGCATGCCGATCAACACGCCGGTGGTCGACAGGATCACCGCCAATAGCACCAGCACCGAGTTGTAAAAGCTGTTGAACTGGGCCAGCAGGATGATGAACATCAGGCCAAGCGCGCCCAGAAACGCCTTGCCCAGAACGCGCCGGTTTCGGCTTCTTCCTCGTTGTCGCCGGTCCATTCCCAGTTGATGCCAGCGGGCAGCGGTTTTTCGGTTTCCAGCCATGTGGTCAGGGTCGCGATGCGTTCATTCGCGGTGATCGGCACCTCGGAAACCTCGCCAGCCTCGTTGGTCACCTCTTTGGTCAGCCCGCCGGTCAGCGCCGCTTTCACATCGAAATACCGGCGCTGGTCAACGCGGTCGATCTGTCCCAGTTTCTGCACCGGTTTGCGGGTGATGAAATTCGACAGCGGGATCAGCCCGTCAGCGGTGCGCACGCGCAGACTGTCGAGCGTTGACAGCACGCGGTCCTCCTCAGGAAGTCGTACGCGGATTTCGACTTCTTCATCGGAGGAATCAATCCGCATGGCATCGAGCAGGATGCCGCGGGTCACCAGTTGCACCATGCCGCCCACGGTGCGCACATCGGCACCGAAACGCCCCGCCTTTTCAACATCCACGTCGATCTGCCAGTCAATACCGGGCAGGGGGGTGGTGTCCTCAACATCGGTCAACCCGACAGTTGTATCGAAACGGGACCGCACGATGGTGGTCGCCTCTTTCAGGGCGGCCCAGTCATTGCCCTTTAGCCGAATATGCACTGGTTTGGCCGATGCGGGGCCCATTGACAGGTTCAGGATTTCGGTGCGGATACTGGGGATTTTGGCCAGCTCTGCCTTTAGGCGCTCCAACACCAGATCGCCATCCAGTTCGGCAATGTCAGAGCGGTCATCCCACGGGACCAGCTCGATCTGCACGCGGCCAATGGTGTCGCGCGGCGATCCAGCGCCGCCGTCATTCTGCTTCAGCCCGCCTTCACCGGCAAAGGCAAAGGCGCTCTGGATGCCTTCGGTGGCTAGGATCACCTGTTCGACCTGTTGCACGGCGGCGTCTTTTTCGATCAGGGACAGGTTGCCGCGCTGACGCACGAAAACGATGGCCTGTTCGGGTTCGGATTCAACAAAGAATTCAGTGCCGTTGTTGTTTTCTAAAAAGGCTTGAAACACCAGATAAACAAAGCCAATGACCAAACCAATTGTCACCAGTGGCATAAGGGGATTGCCGGTGACAAAGCGGATCAACCAGCCAAACAGCGAGCGGTGATAACCGGCGCGAACGCGTTTGGCTTTGCGTTCAAACTTGGCAGCGCCCATGGTGATCGAGGCCAAAACGGCGGCGATCAGGAACAGGGCGGATTGCAGCACAAAGACGACCAGAACCGTTATGATGCCGGATGTGTTTTCCTTGACGCCTGCGATTACGGCGCCAAGCGGCGGGATGTAGTCGGGGTTCAACCCCTGCATCGTGCCAACAAACACCAGAAACAATGCGCCAATCGCGAGGCCTGCACGGATGATCCACGGCAGCGGGCGCAGCACATCCGAGGCCGCGCCAAAGCTGCGTGACATCCGGCCCGTCACCCCGCCCATAACCGGCAGATAGACCAGCGCCACCACGAGGGATGCGGACAAAACAAAGATCAGCGTGACCGGCAACATGCCCATGAATTGCCCCGGCACACCTGGCCAGAACAGCATCGGCAGGAACGCGCACAGCGTGGTCGCGGTGGAGGATACGATGGGCCAGAACATCCGTTTGGCGGCCTCGACGTAAGCGTGCATCGGGCCAACACCCTCGCGGATACGCCGGTCCGCGAACTCGACCACCACAATCGCGCCGTCTACCAGCATGCCAACGGCCAAGATCAGGCCGAACATCACGATGTTGGAGACCGCAATCCCCATGATTGCCAATAGCACAAAGCACAGCAGGAATGATGTCGGAATGGCAAAGCCGACCAGCAGGGCGGAACGGGTGCCAAGGGTTGCCAGCACCACGATCATCACCAGCGCGATGGCCGTTAGAACAGACCCTTCGAGCTGGCGCACCATGCTGCCCACAATGCGGGACTGGTCATTCGAGGTGCCGATATTTATCGCCGCTTGCAGTTCTTCGGGCCACAGTGCGCTTTCGCGGGCCACCACTTCGCGCACCAGATCCGAGGTGTCGATGATGTTGAACCCTTTGCGTTTGCTGACTTGCAGCGCAACGGTGTTGTCACCGTTGTAGCGGGCAATGCCGGTGCGGTCCTCGAACGTCAGGCGGATATCGGCCAGATCGCCCAATGTCACCACGCGGTCGCCGTTGGTTTTGACCGGCAGGTTGTAGATATCCTGCACCTCGTCGAACGAGGACGGGATTTTGACCGAAAACGCACCGGTGGCGGTTTCGATCTCGCCCGCCGCGATCAACTGGTTGTTGTTGACCACCACGTTGATCAGTTCAAGTGCGGTGACGTTGTAAGCCTCAAGCCGCAGCGGGTCGATCACCACCTCGACCATCTCGTCGCGGTGGCCGGTCAGGGCGGCCTCTAGCACTGGTTCAAGTTCTTCCAACCGATCTTGCAAATCTTTGGCCACGCGCAACAGGGTGCGTTCGGGCAAATCGCCAGTCAGGTTAACGATGATGATCGGGAATTCGGAAAAGTTGAATTCGGAAATGACGTATTTGTCGGCACCCGAGGGGAACTGCGCCTCGACCGTGCTCATCCTGTCGCGCACATCGGCGATGATCTGGCTTTTGTCCCAGCCGAAATCAAACTCCAGAATGGTTACGGCATAGTTTTCAGCCGCTGTGGTCGACATGGTTTTCAACCCGTCCAGATCGGACAGCTCGGTCTCCATCGGTTTGACCAGCAGTTTTTCCGCATCCGCCGCTGAAATGCCGGGGAAGGGGACCGATATGATCACCATCGGGATTTCGATGTCGGGTTCGCCTTCTTTGGGCAGGATCGCGTAGGCCATGGAGCCCGCAACCAGCGACAGTACGATAAAGGCCAGCACCATGCGGGCGCGGCCCGCTGCCCAATCGACGATGCCGGTCATTGGGTCACCTCGCGGTAGGTGGCATCGACATGCACGCCTTTGATCACATATTCATGGCCCGTAACGATCACATTGACTGTGTCGGGCAGGCCAGCGACCCAGATGCCGTTGGCCGTGTCGCGCAGGATGGTGACGGGGGCAAAACCGACGATGCCGCCATCGCCGACATAGCGCACACCCAATGCCCCGTCGTTGTCTAATGTCAGCGAGGATTGCGGCAACAGATGTGCTGATGCGCCGTCAGAAGCGACAAGGATTTCAACGGTTTGGCCGTCGCGGATCGCAAGGCCGGTGTTGGGCACTTCGATTTCGACGCGAAAGGTGCGGGTTAAGGGGGCAGCCGATCGTGATAGGAATGTCACCCGCCCGACAACATCGCGGCCCGTGGCCAGACGTGCGCCCGCCATGGCGCCAACAGTTACGCGATCCACTTCGGTTTCCGGTGCAAAACCGACCAGTTTGATCGGGTCCAGCTGGATGATCGTGGCGCAATGTGCGCCCGGTTGCAGCAACGCGCCCAGTTCGGCGGTGTCGGTTTCCAGCAGCCCGTCAAAGGGCGCGGTGATGGTCAGGTATTCGATGTCTTTCAAGGTCGAAGCGACGCTGGCTTTGGCGGCCTCGGCACTGGCTTTGGCTGAAACCACTGCGGCCTTGGCGCTCTCGACACCGGCAAGGGCCGCTTGCAACGCGGCCGTAGCAGAGGCGGCGCGAGTTTGCGAAGCATAGCCGCTTTGTTGCAAGCGCCGCGCGGCGTTTTCGCTGATTTTGGCCTCGGTCAATGTGGCGGCGGCCCTAATGCACGGGCTTGCGCTTCGGGCAGGCGGGCCTCGGCTTCGGTCAGGCGGGCTTTGGTCTCATTCAGGCGGGATTCGTGGGTGCCGGGGTTGAGCTGGCACAGGGTTTGGCCAGCCTCGATATAAGCGCCTTTGCGCAAAGGTGTAGAAATCACTTTGCCGGATGTTTCGGCCATGACGTCCACTTGGCGGGCTGCTTCGGTATGGCCACGCAGCAAAACTGCGCTATCGACGGTTTGGGCGACCGAATGAATGGCCACAACCGAGACAAGGCGCACGGGATCGGCGGATGCGTTTGTCATGTCCGATATCGCGGGGGGCGTTGTCTGTTCTTGTGCGGTCATGTCCGTTGACATTGTTTCATTGCTGGCAAAGCCCAGCAGGCGATCTCGCTCAAACACCAGCAGATATAGAAACGCCGAAACCAGAATTGCGACAAGGAAAGGGAACAGTTTTATTCAAGCCTCGTTAATGCGGATCGCGCTTGTTAAATAGTCCAGCGCCACTTTTACTAAACTATACAGTTCAGTTATCGAATGCAACGGGCAAATTACAAGGATGGTTGGTCGTGGTGCGCAGCCCCTTGGCAAAGTCTGTTGTGATAGGTAAAACATCGTTAGAAAATATCAAGCCGTAACGCATACAGGGGTGTGCGAAGGCGTCAGGGGAAAAGCCGTGAGCGAGACAGACAGTTTTATCGAAGAAGTCAGCGAAGAGGTGCGTCGCGACAAGCTGTTCAAGCTGATGCGCAAATATGGCTGGATCGGTGTTTTGGCGATTTTGCTGCTGGTTGGTGGTGCGGCCTATAATGAATGGGCCAAGGCCCGCGATATGGCAGCGGCACAGAATTTCGGCGATAGCCTGCTGCAAGCGCTGGAGCTGGACGATAGCGGTGCGCGTGCGCAGGCACTGGCCAAGGTTGACGCGGGCGATGCGGGGGCGCAATCGCTGGTGGCGATGCTGCGGGCCGCCAATGCACAAGCCGAAGGCGACAAGGCGGCAGCAACGGCGGCGCTGGCGGGCGTTGCGGATGACGCGACCCAGCCCAAGGCCTACCGTGATCTGGCCACGTTGAAATTGGTGTTGCTGGCGGGCAGCGACATGGCCGCAGACGCGCGCCGTGCCAAACTGGCGACGCTGGCGATTGCCGGTGCGCCGTTCCGGCTGTTGGCCGAAGAACAGCTGGCGATGCTGGATGTCGAGGAAGGCAGAAATGACGCAGCTATTTCCCGCCTGAAGGATATTATTAGTGATGTCGAGGTGACAGCGGGCTTGCGCAATCGCGCGTCACAGTTGATTGTGGTGTTGGGTGGAGAAATTGACGCTTCTTAAAAAGGGGCGCAGGGGGCAAGCGTGACGGACTATGAACGCAAGATCGAGCGACAAGAAAAAGGTGCAAATGCCATGAAGCTGACCCGGATGATTGCAGGGGCGGCCATTGTTGGCCTGCTTGTTGGTTGTGCCAAACGTGAACTGATTTTGCCAGGCGAACGTCTGGACCTGCGCAGCCCGATTGGGGAAGCTGCGGAACAGGATGACGGAGCAACGGTCGCGGTGGCAACGGCAGCGACTGTAAACCGTGCCGTGCCGATCAATCTGCCCGCCACTGTGAACCACAGCGAGTGGACCCACCGCAACGGCACGCCGGAACACAAGATCACCCATCCGGCGCTCGCAAAAAACCTGACCCACATCTGGAGCGCCTCGATCGGGGCGGGCGAAAGCCGCAAATACCGGATCACCGCTGATCCTGTTATCTCGGCTGGCCGGATATTTACGCTGGATGCGCAGGCCGGAGTTATGGCCCACTCAACCAGCGGTGCCACGATCTGGGCGCATGATCTGACACCAGCCTCTGACAAATCCGGCGAAGCTTCGGGCGGGGGCTTGGCCGTTGACGGCGATACGGTCTATGCCACAACGGGGTATGGCGCATTGGTGGCGCTGGATGCGGCCACTGGTGCCGAACGCTGGGTGCAAAAACTGGACGCATCGGCCACGGGTGCGCCAACCGTGCGCGGTGATCTGGTCTATGTGACATCGCGCGACAGCCGCGCCTGGGCAATCAGCGCCAAGGATGGCCGGATCAAATGGCAATTGCCAGGATCGCCAACGCCATCGGTGATGGTTGGTGGCACGGCACCGGCGGTCACGGATAAATTTGCGGTCTTTCCTTTTGGATCGGGCGAGTTGATTGCAGCGTTTCGCCAAGGCGGGGTGCGCACATGGGCCTCTTCGGTTTCGGGCAAGCGGCGTGGCCGCGCCTATGCAGGTATCACCGATATAACCGGCGATCCGGTGGTTGCAAACGGTGTGGTTTACGCCGGCAGCCATTCGGGCCGCATTGTCGCGCTTGATCTGGGCAGCGGCGAACGGATATGGACCGCCACGGAGGGCGCATATAGCCCCGTGTGGCCTGTGGGTGGATCGGTGTTTCTGGTCAGTGACGAGGCCAAGTTGGTGCGGCTGGATGCTGCCACCGGTGAACGTATCTGGTCCGTTGAAATGCCCTATTACACGCGGGAAAAAGTGCGCCGTCGCAAGGCCGTGTTTGCACATTACGGTCCGGTTCTGGCCGGTGGTCGTCTGGTCGTGGCCAGCAATGACGGTGTTATCCGGTTTTTCAATCCGGTTGATGGCGCATTGATTGGTACAGTTGATATTCCTGGCGGGGCGACAACCAATCCGGTCATTGTGGGTGGTGTTATGTATGTGGTGTCAACCAAAGGACAGTTGCACGCCTTTCGATAGTTCGAGAAAGGAGAAATAATGGTATTACTTCACCCTTTATGGTTGATCTTTAGTCTAGCGACAGGCACATTGAAATAATGTTCTTGGGCAAGGCTTTAGATACAGCTTTTGACGAGCTAGGTGAAATCGCCCCCGCAGGTTTTGCGGCAGGGCTGAAGCTGCGTTTTTCAGGTCCGGCACTGGTCAGGGATACATACCCTGCCGAGTGGAAAGAGCATTATGCAGAAAGCCTGATGGCATATTGGGATCCGGTGGTTGTCTGGTCATTGACCAACACCGGTCACATGCGTTGGAGCGAGTTGAAAATACCCGATCCGATGAACATTATGGGTAAGGCGGCTGAATACGGCATGAACTATGGTGTGGTGATTTCACTGGGGAAAATATCCAAACGCTCCATGTTGGGGTTTGCGCGTTCTGACCGCGAATTCACCGACGACGAAATCCACCATGCGATAGACGTATTCACCCGCATCCATGACCTTGTGACCGAATCCAAGACCCTGACAAAAAATCAGGCTGATGCATTGAGACTGATCGCTGGGGGCGATTTACATAGTGCTGCTTCTGAA
>Ga0190303_1000081_pt1 | contig 38220 bp, 36 predicted proteins | sample 48700701_MG_FD_161672 | JGI IMG/M metagenome (GOLD analysis project Ga0190303, IMG submission 161672) | Hydrothermal vent sediment bacterial communities from Southern Trench, Guaymas Basin, Mexico - 4870-07-0-1_MG | ecosystem: Environmental > Aquatic > Marine > Hydrothermal vents > Sediment ... | reverse complement strand
GTGATACGTATTCTTCAAGAACATCAAAAATAGGGGATTACACTATAGTATTTGGGGTTAAAGATTCTAATAATAATGAATCTACTCATCAAATAGATATAACTTTATTTGATGGAGTTGCACCTGTGATTTATGTTGACAACTATATTATTACTGTTAACTTAAACTCAACATTTAATGAAAATGATGCACTTAAATTATTATTGAATTCAAATGAATTAAATAATGGTAATTATACAATTGTTAGATTAATTGATGAATATACAGGAAATGAAAAGAACCCTGGATCTTATATTTATCGATTGTCATTTACAAATGATGAAGGAGAAACATATGAAAAAGAATTTTTAGTTAAAGTTGAAGAAACAAATATCATATCTATTAATAAGGATTTGTTAGTTAGAAATATAGCAGTTTATTCTTTTGTATTAGGATATGTAACATTCGTTTTAATAAAAATTAAAAAAATAAATACTATTTAACATTTATAAACTAAAAATTGCTTATTAAGTGCATTCTTAGTCAAATTATATTATGATTATATAAAGTAATTATAACGAGGTGAGCAAATGAAATATATAGAATTGAAGAAAGATCTTTATTGGATTGGTGCAGTAGATCATGGCTTGAGAGAATTTGATGTAGTACTTAATGCAGCGATGGGAACAACATATAATTCTTATTTGGTTATCGGTAGTGAAAAAACAGCTATTATTGATACTGTTAAAGCAAATATGATTGAAGATTATCTTTCAAAATTAAATGAACTAGTTGATATTAAAAAAGTTGATTATTTAATCGTTAATCATGCAGAACCAGATCATACAGGAAGTATTTCAAGATTACTTGAATTAAACCCTAATTTAATAATTGTTGGGTCTAATAGAGCAATCCAAAATGTTAAAGACATTACAAATATGGAATTTACAAATATAACCGCTAAAGAAGGAACTACGCTTAGCTTAGGAAATAAAACATTTACATTTTATAATGCTATTATGTTACATTGGCCAGATACTATATATACTTATTTAAAAGAAGATAAAGCATTATTTACATGCGATTCATTTGGAACACATTATGCACTTGATGTTCCATTGCAAAGCAAAATTGAAAATGAAGAAGAATATCAAGAATCATTTCATTACTATTTTGATAAAATATTTTCACCATTTAAATCTTTCTATTTAAAAGCAATTAAAAAAATCGAAAATCTTGATATTGATATTCTTTGTGTTGGGCATGGACCTATTTTAGATGAAAATCCCTGGAAGATAATTAATTATACAAAAAAATTAGCAATGATTGATAATAACAATATTAAACCCCTAATTATTATTCCATATGTAACAAGTTATGGTTATACTGAAGATCTTGCTAAAAGAATAAAAGAAGAATTGCTTAAAGAAAATTTTAATGTCGAAATGTATAACATGACATTTAATAAAACTGAAGATGTGATGGAAAGACTAATTATAGCCGATGGTATTTTAGTAGGTAGTCCAACAATACTAGGTGATGCATTATTACCTATTTGGAAACTTTTAATAAGATTAAATCCATTTGAACATGGTATTAAGAAAGGTAGTGTTTTTGGAAGTTATGGATGGAGTGGCGAAGGAATAAACAATGTAGATACAAGATTAAAACAACTTAAAATGAAAACTATTCCACCATTTAAAATTAAATTTAAAGCGAGTAAAGATGATTTGCAAAATCTAAATGATTATATTAAAGAATTCGTAGAATTAATGAAAAAATAAAAGTTGAATAATATTCAACTTTTTTATTGACTAAAATGATTAAGAATTATATAATAGTTAGGTATAACCTAACTATTATTATGAGGTGATAAATTTGAAAAAAGAAAAGATTAGATTATCATTAAATAAATTTCTTAGAATGTATTTTTTATCATGTAAAGAAGTATATGAAGAAATTAATTTTGGACAGATAACTAACACACAATTTAAGTATTTAAAAGAAATCCATTTAAAGAAAGAAGTAACATTAACCCAACTTGCAAATACATTCAACGTTTCAAAGCCTACAATGAATGAGTTTATTCATAAATTCCTAGATTCAGGAATTGTTATAAAGCGTAAATGTGTTTCAGATAAGAGGGTTAGTTATATTTCTTTAACTAAATTTGGAGAAACATTAGCTACCTCTAATGTATTTGAAAGTAAAAGAGCAGTAGAAAAAATAGTGAAGTATTTAAATAAAAAAGAAATAGAAGAGTTAGTTAGTTTGTTTGATAAGTTTGGAGTTGATGAATTATGATATTTGGTAAAACAGTAAATAAATATTATTTAAAATATGCTCATCTTTTTTTATTAGGGGTTGTAGCATTAATTATTGTTGATTATTTCCAATTGGAAATACCAGCTTTAACAGGAGAATTAATAGATAAATTAGCTGATGGTAATATTGATAAAAGTGGTTTGTTTGATATTTTGAGTTTAATTGCTTTATACGTTTTAATAATTATTGTTGGTAGATTTTTTTGGAGACTATTTATTTTTGGTGCTTCAAGAAGAGTAGATTATGGAATAAGAAATGAAATGTTTAGTCATACAGAAAAACTTTCAAACAGATTTTATTCAGAAAATAAAGTCGGAGGATTAATGGCTTATTTTACTAATGACTTAGAATCGGTAAGAAGAGCTGTTGGACCGGGAATGATAATGTCTGTTGATGCTGTTTTCTTAGGAGGATTAGCATTTTCTCATATGTTTAATCTTGATGTTAGATTAACTTTGTATTCTGGAATACCATTAATCATCATAGCAATGTTAGGGGCATATATTGGTAATAAAATGAGAAATAAATTTAAAGAAGCCCAAAAAGCTTTTGAAGAACTAAGTGATTTTACAAATGAGAGTTTATCTGGAATAAGTGTTGTAAAAGCATTTGTAAAAGAACAAACTGAAATAAAAGAATTTTTAAAATTTAATAAAATTGCAAAAGATAAAAATATTGAATATGTTAAAATGCAAACGATATTCCAAGTTACTGTTAGAACTGTAATAAGTATAATTTTTGTCGTTATTTTAGCCTATGGAGGATATTTAGTGAAAGTAACTGCTTCAACCAGCGAACCATTTACTATTGGTCAATTATGGACATTTATTATGCTTTTTGGAGCATTAATTTGGCCAATGATGGCTCTAGCAATGATAATTAATATTCGGAGTAGAGGAAGAGCTTCATTAGAGAGAATTGATCGAATTTTACATGAAGAAATTGATATATATGATAAAGACGTTGTTGATATAGACGAAATCAAAGGTGAAATCGAATTTAGAGAGTTATTTTTCAAATATCCAGATGGCACCGAAAATGCTCTTCGAAATATTAGTTTTAAGGTTCATGTTGGTGAAACAATTGGAGTTTTAGGAAGAACAGGTAGTGGTAAAACTAGTATTGTTGATTTATTATTAAGAATTTATAATGTTGAAGAAAACAAATTATTTATTGATGGTATTGATATTATGCATTTGCCAATTAAAAAGGTAAGATCTGCAGTTGGATATGTACCACAAGATGGATTTTTATTTTCTGATTCAATTTCTAATAATATTTCACTTGGACTTCAAAAAAGAGTAGATGTTTATAAAGAAATCCAAGAAGCAGCAAAACTAAGTGATGTTCATGATAATATTATTGAGTTTACCAATGGATATGAAACAGTTGTTGGTGAAAGAGGAGTTACTTTAAGTGGGGGGCAAAGACAAAGATTAAGTATTGCCAGAGCACTTATTAAAGATCCTGCTATTTTAATTTTAGATGATAGTATTTCTGCAGTTGATACTCAGACAGAAGATACAATATTATCAAATCTTAAAAAAGTTAGAAAAGGAAAAACAACTTTAATTATTGCCCACCGAATTAGCACTATTAAAGATGCTGATAAGATAATAATAGTTGAAGAAGGAAAAGTCGTTGATGTAGGTACGCACGATGAATTAATAACTCGATGTGCTTTTTATAAAGATATTGTGGAACGACAAAAACTAGAAGAAGAAACAGAGGTGGAATAAATGCAAAACGAAATATCTGACAACAGATTATATGATATGAAGGATAAAGAAATAATAAAAAGATTATTAGTATACGCTAAACCATTTATTCCAGCTTTTATAGTAACTTTAATATTAATGGTACTTACAGTAGTTCTTGCCTTATTAGGACCATATTTAATTGGACGTAGTATGGACATTATTAATACTCCAAATATTGATTTAAATTTACTGTTTATTATATTAAGTATATATGGATTATCAATAGTGCTCGGAAGTGTTCTAAATTACGCACAAACGATAATTTTACAAAAAACTGGACAAGGAATCATTTTTAATATAAGAAAAGAAATTTTTACTAGTTTAGAATATCAAGACATAAGATTTTTAAATGCAACTCCTACAGGGTCATTTGTTACAAGAGTAACAAATGACACCAACACTTTGAATGAAATGTATACAAGTGTTATTGTAAGTGTATTTAAAAATGTATTAATGATTATTGGTATTATTATTGCTATGTTTTTATTAAATGTAAAACTTACTTTATATGTCTTAATGATAGTACCTTTTATCGTTTTATTTTCATTTTTATTTAGAAGATTTTCACGAAAAGCGTATCGTGAGGTAAGAGCTAATTTATCAAAAGTAAATGCTTTTTTAGCAGAACATTTGTCAGGAATGAAGATAATTCAAATTTTCAACCAAGAAAAAGCCAAATTTATGGAATTTGATAAAAGAAATACGGCATTAAAAAAATCATATTATAAACAAATTTTTACTTATGCAATATATAGACCAACAATGTATATGCTGTTTATGGCAGCGACAATTATTGTCTATTATAGTGGAGGTTTAACTGTTATTGAAGGAGTTATAACAATTGGTGTATTAATCAGTTTTCAAAATTATATTAGTCGTTTCTTTGATCCAATTCAAGAGTTAGCAGAACAATTTAATATTTTACAATCAGCGTTTGCTTCAAGTGAAAGAATATTTAGTATTTTAGATAGTAAACCCACTATTGTAGATGAAGAGGATGCGATAGAATTAACAGACATGTTAGGCAAAATTGAGTTTAAAAACGTTTGGTTTGCTTATATTGATGAAGAATGGATTTTAAAGGATGTCTCATTTGTTGTTAACGCTAAAGACAGCGTCGCTTTTGTAGGAGCAACAGGGGCTGGTAAAACAACCATTTTAGCTTTGATAACTAGAAATTATGATATACAAAAAGGACAAATATTAATTGATGGAATTGATATCAAAAAAATAAAGAAAAATAGTTTAAGAATAAATATCGGACAAATGTTACAAGATGTTTTTATGTTTAGTGGTACAATAGAATCAAATATAAAACTTCGTAATTACGATATAACTGATGAGGAAATGGTTCAAGCTTGTAAATATGTAAATGCCAATCATTTTATTGAAAAATTAGATAACCAGTATAAAGAAGTAGTTCGCGAAAGAGGAAATAACTTTTCAACCGGACAAAGACAATTATTATCTTTTGCAAGAACAATAGTTCATAAGCCAAAAGTTATGATTTTAGATGAAGCAACAAGTAATATAGATACAGAGACTGAACAATTGATTCAAAAATCACTAACAAAAATGATGAGTATAGGAACAATGATTATTGTTGCTCATCGTCTTTCTACAATTTCCCATGTAGACAGAATAATTGTGCTGTCAAAAGGCGAAATTATAGAGCAAGGAAACCACCAAGAATTACTTAAAAACAGGGGACATTATTACAATCTTTATAGACTACAATATCAAGAAAAATAAAATGAAATTCAATAATCTGTACGGTTGCAGTTTTGCATGCATATGACGTATTTAAGACTTTAAGTATAGAGTAATAAAAAAATGTTCATAAGTTTAATTTAACATTGAAAACACCGTTGAAAAAATAATTACATATATAAAAGTAAATCTTATAAATAGGTGTTCGTAACGGTAAAAAACTTGCAAATCAGATTATCATTATTCGGGAGAAAATAGTGTATTAAATCGTGGCTCCATGCTGAATTTCCCTATTAATAATATGATATTACGACCATAAAAAAAGAAGCCAATAAATGACTTCTAAATTGTTATAACGGTGTTGGATCTCAAATTAAAATTCTAAAAACTATGGTAAATGCAATTACAACTAACAAAGAAAACGTAAGAACCTTAGATTTACCACTTAATATTGATACACTGGATTCTGATTTGGCTGTTCGATATGCGTGAAGTAAAGTACCCCCAACTGAAAATATCAAAGCCTCAACAATCCAACCCTCACCATAGTACCATATCACATAGAGTATAGAGAGCACCAAAGAACTAACAGCATGGAAAATGAACCACATATTCTTGTTTCTAATTATAATTTCAATGGCCCAAAGACAAATAAAAATATTAACAATGTAAAACAATACAGCAACTACCATCATAATAAATCAACCCCTTCTCAATTACTTTACCATAAAAAAAGAAAGTAGTAAATGACTTTTACAGAATTATTGACGTTAGACGGCTTAACTAGGCAAATGTAATAGGTGCATGTTCTGTGCTTAACTACAATTCAACACGTTAATAAGATTATTGTTTTAAGTAAAGGTAAGATAATTGAACAAGGAACACATCAAGAATTACTAGCGAATAGGAAACATTATTATAGTTTGTATAAATTACAATATCAAAAAAAGAATTAACAATGTTATAATGTTTATAAGGAGTGATTTTCTGTGAAAGAAATTCATAATTTGCCAGCTCAATATAATGAGAGAATCCATGCTTTTAGTATTGATTATGGAATTGTTTTTTTAAGTGTATTAATAGTTGTATTCATGTATATTAACCCTATAATAAAATTTCTTATTATACTTATTGTTTGGTATATGATGAATATTTTTCCATCGTTTATTAAAAGAGGTATCACACTTGGAAAATTAAATTCAGGAATAAAAATATTAGATGAATCAGGTAATGAGGTAACATTAAAAACTATTCATTTAAGATCTTTCTTTGTATTGATATTAGGATTTTTAACAGTAGGTATCTATTTTGTTTTATCGTTTTATTTTTTAAACAAAAGAATTGATAAAAGAAGTATTCATGATTTAATATTTAAAACTAAAGTAGTATATAAAGATTCCCGTATTAGTGGGTAAAAAAGACAAAATTGTCAGATTTGAGGATATGTCTATGCTTGATTGCATTATAATTGGAAGTGGCCCTTCAGGATTGATGGCTGCCAATGTATTAGAAGAAAAAGGGGTTAGTTATCTCTTACTAGAAAAAAACGCGACAATTGGAAGAAAACTGCTTCTTACAGGTGGAACAAGATGCAATGTAACTAATTACTTTGGGATTACTGAATTTATCAATCATTTAAAACTAAAGAATAGAAGATTTTTATATAGTACATTAAATAACTTTGGAACAAAAAATATAGTTGAATTTTTCGAAGATAAAGGTGTTCAATTATCTCTAGAAAAAGAATATCAATATTTTCCAAAAAGCTCAAAAAGCCAAGATATAATAAATGCTTTATCAGATCAAATAACAAAGGAAAATATAAAACTTAAAACAAATGTCATTTCAGTTAAAAAAACAAATGACGGATATTCTGTTAAAACAGAAGCAAAAGAGTATTATACAAAAAACGTAGTTATTGCGACTGGATCAAAAAGTTTTCCAAAAACTGGATCAACGGGTGATGGAGTAATCTGGGGGAAACAATTTAATCATAAGATTGTCCCTTTTTATCCTGCTGAAACACATGTTTATAGTACTTTTGTTAAGAAGAACAAGGAGTATCTTCAAGGGATCTCATTAAAAGATTGTGAAATAAAGATAAATGAACAAAAGAAAATTTATAGTGGCGGATTAATTTTTACACATTATGGATTAAGTGGACCATTGATTCAAAATATTTCTGAATTAATATATTTTGATTTAATAAAAGATTATGTTGTACTAAAACTAAAATTAACGAATTATAATGAAGACGAAATAAGAAGTATATTTAAAAATAAAGAAAATCAAAATAAAAGAGTGATTCGCATTTTGGAAAAATTAGCAGTTAAGAGATTAGCAAAATTTATATTATTATACCTTGAATTTAAAGAAGATAAATTAATAGCTAGTATATCTAACCAAGAAAAACAATTAATCATCGATAAATTATTACAATTTGAAATCAAGATAGATGAAGTTGAAAAAATAGAGAATTCTTTCGTAAATGGTGGAGGAATATCAACGAATGAGATAAATCCAGCAACGATGGAATCAAAATTACATAAGGGATTATATTTTATAGGCGAAACATTAGATGTTCATGGACCAATTGGGGGTTTTAATATTACAATTGCTCTTTCAACAGGATATAGCGCTGCGACTAATATAAACAGTTAAAAAAATATATGAGGTGAAAAATATGTTGAATATGTATAGCTTTTATCATTTTTTATGGCTTATCTGTATACCCGTAATAATTTATACTGTTTACTATGTATTTAGGAATAGGTCTGATAGATTTAAATACTGGTTTATATTTAGTTTAACAATATTAGCTTGGATAGTGCATTTTTCTAGATATTGGTTAGATCCAGAATTTGCAACATATAAATTATTTTTTGTTGATTTATGTGGATTTTCAACTATGCTATATCCGTTTTTAATGTTATTGAAAAATAAAGTATTAAAGGATTACATGTATTATTTAGGAGGTCTATTTGCTTTTTTGTCATTAGCTTATCCAAATACAATTGATGGTGATCCAGTATTTATTTATAATACAATTAGATTTTTTAGTGCTCATGTAATTTTAATGATGGTTCCTATTTTATTGGTCGCCTGGAAATTACATACTCCTAATATTAAAAATATTGGATGGATGTTTATACTTCTTATGATTGGAGCAATATATAATATGGCTCTTACAAGTTTTTTTGTTGAAGTAGGATTACGCCACTCATATACAAACTATATGGGTATTTGGGGACAAGAAGGAACTGTATATAGTTATGCTCTTGTTTTTGCACCATGGTTAACATATGAAAAATTAGTTGCTGGAGAAATAGTGGAAAAAGCAATACCATTTTTCTATATTATTCCAGCCGCATTTATTATATTAATGCCAACATGGGTTTTAATGTCTTTTCCGTTTCTTAACTTTAACAAAATTAAATTAAAATTTCGTAAGATAAAAAATAATATAAATTAAAAGAATAGTAAATTCCTGAAAAGGAATTTACTATTCTTTTTTTCATCGATCTTTTTTAGTAATTTATACTATTTAAATTATTTCTCAAAATATTCGCTGATATATCTAATTTTTCTTTTTCTTCTTTATTTAAATCAAGCCAAACAATGTGATGTACTCCATCTTTATTTAATACGGCAGGTAAACCAATATAAATATCATTCACAGTATTATAAACACCATTATTTAGCACAGAAATAGGCATGATTCTATTTTCATTGTTTAAAATTGCCGCAGTAATTCTTACAAGTGCCATTCCAATACCATAGTAAGTAGCTTTTTTTCTTTTAATTATTTCGTTAGCTGCGTTTCTAACTTTTAAATAAATATGATCTAAATCGTCAAAATTGATTTCATCCATTGAATTAATAACTGCATTTAATGGCTTAACACCAACATTAGAATTAGACCAACAAACAAATTCACTATCACCATGTTCACCTAAAATATAAGCATGAATATTTCTTGAATCAATATTGATATAACTAGATATCTCATATCTTAGCCTAGCAGTATCAAGAGCAGTTCCACTTCCGATAACCTTTGAAGAGTTTAACCCAGATTCTTTCCATGCAACATAAGCTAGTATATCAACAGGATTAGAAGCGACAATTAATATACCATTGAATCCTGATGTCATAATATTTTTAACAACAGATTTAATTATAATTGCATTTCTAGATAGTAATTGTATTCTTGTTTCGCCTTCTTTTTGATTTACACCTGCCGTAATAACAACGATTGTTGCGTCATTACAGTCATTATAATCTCCAGCGTAAATATTCATTTTACGTGGGCCAAAAGCAAGACCATGATTTAAATCCATTGCTTCACCTTCGGCCTTATCTTTATTTATATCAATTAGAACTAGTTCTTCAACAGTACCTTGATTTACTAATGCATAAGCATAACTCATGCCTACAAATCCTGTTCCAACAATAACAACTTTATTATGATGCATAAAATCACCTCTTTATTCTATTCTAACAAATATAAGTAACTAACTAAAAGAATATACTCATTTAATAATAATTTACATGATAATATCGAATTCACATTTTTTTCATATACTTTTCATAATATATACATATAAAATCGTTACAATTAAATACATCCTTTTCATACCCTTATAGAAATAAGTTTGTAAAAAATCTCCTAATCCCATAGGAGGTTTTTTATGTGAATAGATAAGAGGTGAAGATATTGAAGTAACTATTGTAAGAAAATATATCTTTGCTGCAAGTATTTGTCTAGTATTTTATTGACTTATGACAAACTGTCATATAAGATAATATTGTGTCTAAATGTTATAAGGAGGTCACAAAATGCCAAAAGAAACATTTTTCCATCTTAATGAAGTAAAAAGAAACAAGATAATTGAAGCAGCAACAAAAGAGTTTACAACTAACCCTCTAAGAAAGTCACGGGTTTCAAACATTATAAAAGTAGCTGGAATACCAAGAGGAAGTTTTTATCAATATTTTAATGATTTAGATGATCTATATTTTTATGTTATTAATAATGTATTTAATAATGTTTATAAAGTTGGCACAACATTTTGTGACATTACAAATGATATTTTTGAGTTTGCAAAAATATCATTTGAATATGATTATGACAGATTTGCAAATGATATGAGACATCGATTTATGTTAAATGTTTTTCAAAGCGTCTCTTCAAATGATGAATATATTTCAGCTTTTAATAAAATGAGAAAAGATTATATTATGGGAATTTTAAATAGAATGGATTTATCTGGTATTCGTTTTGAAAAAGAAGAAGATTTAATTAAAATGTATCGAATGATTCAAGAGCTAAAACGAAATGTTATTCAGAGAGCTGTAGTAGAAAATTTATCAATAGAAGATGCATCTAAAGAGTTTGAATGGTTCTTAAAAATTGTAAAATATGGATTAGTGGAGGTGAAGTAGATTGGCTAATTTAAAAAAAATGATGAAATACATGGTACCATATTCACGGTATATTATTGTTTCAATATTTTCAATGCTAATTCAAGTAGCTGTTGGATTTATTGTTCCTTTTTTAATGATTAGAATAATTGATGATGCTATACCTAACAACGATACAACGTTATTAATAACAACCTCATTATTAATGTTAGGAATTGCTTTGATAGGATTATTATTCGGATTAATAAACAATTATACTTCACAATATGTTTCACAATATGCTAGTGCTGATTTAAGACTTGACTTATTTAAGAAAATTCAATCGTTATCATTTGTTAATATTGATCATTTTAAAACAAGTAGATTAATAACATCTTCAACAAATGATATTGTTAAAATTCAACAGTTTTATCAAATGCTTTTAAGAATTATTGTAAGGTCACCATTAATGATTGGAATGGGATTATTCTTATCACTTGGAACGAGCCTTGAATTATCTAATATTTTTTATTATTCAATGCCTGTTCTTATTATTTCAGTAATCGTGATAATGATTTTAGCATTTCCACGGTATGTAAAAGTACAAAAAACAATTGATGGAATTAATAAAGTAGTATTAGAAACTGCTAATGCACCTCGAGTAATTAAATCGTTTGTTTCAATTAAACATGAAAATGAAAAATTTGAAAAAGCAAACGAAACATTTAGACTTACAAATACATCAGCTAATAAAATAATGGCATTCACAGATCCTATAATTATGTTTATTTTTAATTCTAGTATTGCTGGGATAATATTTTTAGGAGCATATTTTATAGATAAAGGTAGACTTATAAATGCTGCAACATCTTTACCGAAAGTAGGAGTACTAATTGCTTTCAATAATTATAGTATGCAAATATTATTTGGATTAATGATGTTCGCAATGATGATGATTTTCATTTCAAGAGCGGGAGTAAGTGCTAAAAGAATTGCGGAAATATTTGAAGAAAAAGTTGATTTAGTGTCTAAAAGAGATGCTATAAAAGATATTTCGTTGTCAGGAGAAATTGAATTTAAAAATGTTAGTTTTGGATATGGAATTGATGAAAATAGAGTTATAAAAGATATTAATTTTAAAATTAATAGTGGGGAAACGGTTGGTATTATTGGATCAACAGGTAGTGGGAAAACATCATTAATACATCTTATTCCACGACTTTATGATGTTAGTGAAGGAGAAGTATTAGTAAATGGTGTCAATGTTAAAGATATTGAACTTAAAACATTAAGGTCACAAATAAGTGTTGTTACACAAACTGCAACTATTTTTAGTGGATCGATTGGAACAAATATCACTCAAGGTAAAAATAATGCTACATTTGCTGAAATTGTAGAAGCAGGGAATAATGCATCTGCAAATGAATTCATTAATGACTATGAGGATTTGTATAATCATGAAATTCAACAAAAAGGTAGTAATTTATCAGGCGGGCAAAAACAAAGATTATCTTTAGCTAGAGCATTTATTGGAAAACCAAAAATTTTAATACTTGATGATTCTACAAGTGCAGTAGATGCTAAAAGTGAAGCGAAAATAATATCTTCTATAAACAAATTATCAAAAGGTATGACAACACTAGTTATAAGTCAAAAGATTTCTACTATAAAAAACATGGATAAGATAATTGTTTTAAATAATAAAGGTTATCTAGACGGATTTGATACACATAAACAGCTTCTTAAAACTAGTAAAGTATATCAAGAAATCGCTCATTCTCAAGTAGGATTTGGAAGTGATCTTGATGAATAATAAAGATATGCAAAAAGATATTGAAATACAAAAACAAATGAAACAAAAAATGCAAGGAAATGGAAAGATGCTTCATCAAGATCAAAAACAAAAAAATAAAAAGATACAACAAAAGAAAAAGGATAATCCATTTAAAAATATTGATCATTCAAAAATTATTCTAAGCAAAGACGATATAAAAAAAAGAAATGAAGCAAATAGAGATTATTCTAAAATGTTATCTAAAACATCAAGAAGAGGATCAAGAGGACCTGGAAAAGGAATGTATTTAGGTGCAAAAGCAAAAGATTCAAAAGCTACAGTTTTAAGAATATGGGATTATTTAGGGAAATATAGATTAGGATTAATAATCGTCTTTTTTGCTACAGCATTAACAAGCGTTTTAGCAATCTTTATTCCTTGGCTATTTGCCAAAGCTATTGATGATTATATTTTAACATTTGATTTAGATGGTGCATTTAGAATTGGGTTTTATATTGTAGGTATTGCATTATTAACTAGTGTAGTAAGATTTATATCGAAATATACAATGGTTATAATTTCTCAAAAGACAGTTAAAAAAATAAGAAAAGACGCTTTTGATAAACTACAAAATCTTCCTGTTAATTACTATGATACAAATCAAGCTGGAGATATAGTTTCAAGAATTACTAATGATGTTGATTTAATATCTAATTCATTAGCTAGTGTTGTAAATGAATTAATGACATCGATTATTACTTTGTTCGGTTCGCTTGTTATGATGTACATATTAAACTGGGTATTAGCAACAGTTGTATTATTATTTGTACCTATCATGGTTATTTTTACTAAAAAAGTAGCGAATACTACAAAAAAAGGATTTGTTGCTCAACAAAAACATTTAGGTGCTTTAAATAGTATTGTTGAAGAAAGTATTTCAGGATTAAAAGTTGTTAAACTATATAACCAAGAACCTGAAATTATAGAAGAATATCGTATTAAAAACGAACAATTAAAAAAAGCTGGATTTAAAGCTCAAGTTTATGCTGGATTAATAATGCCTGTAATAAACTTTATGAATAACTTAATATATTTAGTTATCGTTGCTTTAGGAGGATTACTTTTTATTTCTGGAAGAGTGGCAATTACGATAGGTGATATCTCAGCAATTACATCATATGCTAGACAATTTATTAGACCAATAGCGAATATTGCACAATTATTCAATTCACTTCAACAAGGGCTTGCTGGAGCAGAAAGAGTTTTTACTTTAATTGATGAAGATGATGAATATATTAACGATGGAATAAAAATAATCGATAAATTTGAAGGACATGTTCAATTTAATAATGTTACGTTTGGATACGTAAGAGATAAAATTGTTTTAAAAGATATAACATTTAAAGTTGAAGCAGGAAAAACAATAGCTATAGTTGGTCCAACAGGCAGTGGAAAAACAACAATTATTAACCTTCTAAATCGATTTTATGATATAAACTCCGGAAGTATTGAAATTGATAATAAAAATATTTTGGAGTACAAAAAGGATGATCTAAGAAAGAAAATCGGAGTTGTACTACAAGATACTAATCTATTTAGTGGAAATGTTTATGACAACATTATTTATGGTAATTTTAAGGCCACAAAGAAAGAAGTTATTGAAGCCGCAAAAATGGCTAATGCACATGATTTTATTATGAAATTACCAAACGAATATGAAAGTGAAGTATATGAAGGTGGTCAAAACTTTTCTCAAGGTGAACGACAATTAATATCAATCGCGAGAACTATTTTATCAAATCCTGATATTTTAATTTTAGATGAAGCAACATCAAATGTAGATACAAGAACGGAATCTAAAATTCAAAAAAGCATGAAACACCTAATGAAAAATAGGACAAGTTTTGTGATTGCTCATCGGCTTCAAACGATTAGAAACGCACATAGAATTCTGGTAATTAATGATGGAAAACTAATCGAAAAAGGAACACATAATGAATTAATGGATAAAGAAGGATTCTATTATGATTTGTATATGACACAGTTTCATGATTTAGTAAAAGATGTAAAAGCCTAATTTTAGGCTTTTTCTCTTTATTTATTCATAATTATAGGTTATAATGACAATCGGAGATGGTTAAATGAAAAGACGAATCGGAGATCGAAAAGATGGATATAAATTAAGACATGCAGACCCGTTTTTTAGAATTATCCCTTATATTATGCGGGAAAAAAATGATGCTCATGTTTTTTTTGAAGATCGTATATATTTAGAAAATACTGATAAATTTATCAGAAAGTTAAGAAAAGAAGGGCTTAAAGTAGGATTCTTACATATAGTAATTGCAAGTATTGTAAGAACAATAAGTCAAAAGCCGAAAATTAATCGATTTGTAATTGGTCGAAAAATATACGCTAGAAATGAAATATCATTTTCTTTAGCAGTTAAAAAAGAAATGAGTGAAGAAACAGAAGAAACTACAATTAAAATCATTTTCGAACCTACTGACACCATTTATGATGTAGTTAAAAAAATAAATAATGAAATTCAAATAAATAAGGGTGTATCTGATGATAATAGTACTGATAAGGCCGCGAAATTAATCACTTTAATGCCAGGATTTTTAATTAAATTCTTCATGTTTTTAGTTAGACGTTTAGATGATATAGGACGCTTACCTAAGTTTTTAACTGAATTAAGCCCTTTTCACTCTAGTGTTTTTATAACTGATTTAGGTTCTATTGGAATTAAAGCAGTATATCATCATATTTATAATTTTGGAACAAATACAGTGTTTATTGCGTTTGGAACAAAAACAAGAGAACAAGTTATTGATTTAGATAACAATGTAAAAATCAAAAAGGCAATGGATATTAAAATAACTGTTGACGAGCGTGTTGTCGATGGATTCTATTTTGCTAATGCAATTAAACTAGCAAAACATTATATGACCCATCCAGAAGAATTATTGGAGTCACCTAAAGAAGTTATCATTGATAACGAAATCTAAAAGAATTTGCATTGAAATACTTATTAAGTATTTACAATGCTTTTTAACTATGCTAAACTAAAAAAGGTTATATAGATAAACAAATAAAAAAAGAAAGAGGTGATGGTAATGATTAAAACAAATTGTGTGAAATTTACAGATAATAGTTTAAACAAAGGTTTTTTAATTATGCCTAAACCATCACTTATGAATAGATTATAGCTTAATTTATATATTATAAAATATATTTAATATAATGCTAATTTAATGTCTTTCATCGGTAGATGAGAGACATTTTTTTGAAAGAGGTGAGGTAAATGAATATTTTAAGTGTATCAAAATTAAAAAAAGAATTTAATGGAGAGGTTTTATTTAAAAATATCTCTTTTGATATAAACAGTAAAGATAAAATAGCTGTCATTGGTAAAAATGGATGTGGTAAATCAACATTAATTAAAATGATTATAGGAGATTTAAAAATTGATGGTGGAGAGGTTCATAAAAATACAAAAGCAGTAATAGGATATTTATCACAAGATGTTATTAGTAATAAACATAATAATCTTATTGTTGAAATGAATGAAGTATTTAGGGAGTTAATCCAAATAGAAGAAAAAATTAAGGATTTAGCTCTGAAATTAGAAGAAGATCCACACAATGATAAATTAATAAATAAATATGCTTCACTTGAAAACACATATTTACTTAAAGGTGGGTATGAATATCATTACAAAATTGATTTAATTTTAAGCAAATTCGGGTTTTATAAAGAAGAATATAACCGAAATATTGATACATTTAGTGGTGGAGAAAAAACAAGAATCGCATTTGCGAAACTATTATTAATAAATCCTGATCTTTTGATATTAGATGAACCAACAAATCATTTAGACATTACTATTATAGAATGGTTAGAAGATTATTTAAATAAATATGAAGGTGCAGTTCTAATAGTAACTCATGATAAATATTTTATAAACAAAGTTTGCCGTAAAATAATTGAAATTGATTATAAAGTAAGTAATATTTATTATGGTACTTTTGAAAATTATTTAGAAGAAAAAGTTAAAAGATATGAGTTGCTTTTGAGAAATTATTCTCGTCAACAAAAGGAAATCGCGCATCTTCAAAGTTTTGTTGATCGTTTTAGATACAATTCAAAGAGAGCTTCTATAGCCCAAGACAGAGTTAAGAAAATTAAGCGAATGGTGAAATTAGAAAAACCTACTAATTCAACAAGATTAGTTAAAATGGCATTTGAAAATAAACGTGTTACAAAAGATGTTATTTTAAAAGCTGAAAATCTTTCAATTGGGTATGATTTTCCAATATTAAAAAATATTAATTTTACAATGAGGGGTCATGAAAAACTAGCAATTATCGGGCCTAACGGAGCAGGAAAAACTACACTATTAAAAGTTATTGAAAAGAAATTGCAGCCTTTAAAGGGTAAGGTAGAATTTTTAAAAACTTATAAAATTGGTTATTTCGATCAAAATCAAGAACATTTAAATCGTAATAAAACAATTTTTGAAGAAATTCATGATTATTATCCAATGTTTACACATAAAGATGTGAGAAGTGTCGCAGCACGATTTTTGTTTACAAATGACGATGTTTTAAAATCAATAAGTATTTTAAGCGGTGGAGAAAAAGTTAGATTAGTATTGCTTTTACTAATGTTATCAAATCCTGATTTATTAATTTTAGATGAACCAACAAACCATTTGGATATTGAGACTAAAGACATTATAGAAGATGTTTTTAATGAGTTTACTGGTCCTATTTTATTTGTTTCTCATGATCGTTATTTTATTAATAAAATAGGTACAAAAATCATTCATTTATCAGAAGATTCAATGATTGAATTTGAAGGTACATATGATGAATTTAAAGAATCTATTAAATTAAAAACAAACAAGAAAATCCAAAAGAAAAATAAAACAAATATGAAAAAAAGTGATAATAACAAAGAAGTTAAAAATTTAGAAAAGACTATTCATGCTATTGAACAAAAAATAAAGGAATTAGAAAATGAAAGTTATCAAGAAGTTGTTTTTACAGATTACAAAAAGATAAATGAAATTAATAAATTGATAGAAGAATTAAAAGATGAACTAAAAATAATTTATGAACGTTATTATAAATTGTTAGACATATAAGTGAGTTGCTTGGAGGTATATTAATGAAACGACTTAAACAGTTTTTAAAATGGATGAAAGGAAATAAACGCTACTATTTTGTAGCAGCTTTAATTTTGATTTCATTGCAATATTTTAGAACATTAACACCATTATTTATTCAACATACAATTGATCATATTATTTTAGGTAAAGAATCTAATTTGCCTATCTTTATTCAAAATTTAGTAAAAGCTAATACAATACAAAAACAGTTAATGTTAATTGCTATTGCGTATGTTTTATTTGCTTTAATGAGAGTTTTACTTATGGTAGTTAGACGATTTATTAATGCAATATATACCGAACGTATTGCTTATAATATGAGAAATAAATTATATAAAAAACTTCAAAATCTTTCTTTTACATATCATTCTCATGTTGAAACAGGAGATTTAATTCAAAGATGTACAACAGATGTTGAAACTTATCGAACATTTGTTGGAGAACAATTAATTGAAATATTAAGATTAATCTTTTTAATGGGATTCTCAATTTATCAAATGATAGGAATGAGTCCGAAAATGACTCTTATATCAATTATGATTACACCAGTTATTTTCGGTGCATCATTCATATATTTTATGATGGTAAAAAAAGTATTTAAAAGAGTTGAAGAAGCAGAAGGCAAAATGACAACAACTCTTCAAGAAAGTATTACTGGAATTAGAGTTGTTAAAGCATTCGCAAAAGAAAAAGTCGAAATTGAAAAGTTTAATAAGAATTCAGAAACATATTTAAAAGAAGATTTTAAATTATTAAGATTAATGGCATATTTTTGGGGTGGAACAGATTTTATAATTTTTATTCAATACTGTTTAACTTTAAGTTTAGGAATTTATTATTCTGTTAACGGACATCTTGATCCTGGACAATTTATTGCTTTTTTAGCGTATGTTGGAATGATAGTTTGGCCAATGCGTCAACTGGGGCGAATTGTTGGAGATTTTGGGAAAACAACAGTAGCTCTAGATCGACTTGATGAAATTATGTTAAAAGATTCTGAACATTTAAATGATTCACAAAATACGCCAAAGATTACAGGAATTGTTGAGTTTAAAAATGTTGGCTTTCAATTTGAGGATGATGATAAACCATTATTAAACAATATTACTTTTAAAGTTAATAAAGGTGAAAATATAGCAATTATAGGTAAAACAGGAAGTGGTAAATCAACATTAATTAATTTGATGGTTAGATTACTCGAAAATCAAAAAGGAAGCATTAAATTTGATGGTATAGATATAAAAAACATTAATAAAAAGCATCTACGTAAAAATATCGGAATTATTATGCAAGAACCATTCTTATATAGTAGATCATTATATGAAAATATCAGTATAATGAATAAAACAGCACCTGAAGATCAAATATTCCAAGCAGCATCAATAGCTAGTTTACATCAGGATATAAAAGGTTTCGAAAGCGGCTATGAAACAATGGTTGGTGAAAGAGGAGTAACACTAAGTGGTGGGCAAAAACAACGTGTAGCTATTGCTAGAATGCTTTTAAACGATAAGCCCGTCTTAATATTTGATGATAGTTTAAGTGCGGTTGATACAGAAACAGATATTCAAATTAGAAATGCATTAGATAAACACTGGAAAGATACAACAGTCTTTATTATTACCCATCGTATTACAACTGCAATGGAAGCAGATAAAATAATAGTTTTAGATAAAGGTGAAATAGCTGAATCAGGTACACATAAATCTCTATTAAAGAAAAACGGTATTTATGCTCAGTTATGGGATATTCAAACAAATGTTGAATACGACTTTATGAAACTCGATAAAGGAGTTGAATAAAAATGAATTACTATGAAGAAGAAGAATATCAAGATTCAAAATTTGACATCAAAATATGGCTAAAAATATTTTCATATATGAAACCATTTAAAAAAAATGTTATTATAGGAGTAATGGCCGCAATTGTTTTAGCTGCGACAGATACTATATACCCACTTATTAATAAATATGCTATAGATGAAATTATAAACACTGGAAATTTAGAAAAATTACCATATTTTATTGGGTTTTACATTATTTTAATGTTTGTAATTGGCTCAATGGTCTACACATTTATTATTAATGCTGGACAAGTCCAACAAAAACTTTCATTTTCTCTTAGAAAACGTGCTTTTAAAAGATTACACGAATTACCATTTTCATATTATGACAAAACACCTGTCGGATGGATTATGGCTAGAATGACTAGTGATTCTCGTAAATTAAGTGAAATCTTATCTTGGGGATTAATAGATTTATCATGGGGACTTTTAATGATGGTTGGAATAACTATTGCAATGTTTATTTTAAATGTAAAATTAGCGATAATAGCTTTAAGTGTATTACCTATTTTAGTAATGCTTAGTATTTATTTTAAGAAAAAAATACTAAGCGCATATAGAAAGATTAGAAAAGAAAATTCTAAAATTACTGGGTCTTTCAATGAAGGGATTATGGGAGCAAAAACAACTAAAACATTAGTACTAGAATCTGAAAACTTTAATGATTTTGATCGATTGACATCAAATATGAGAAGACACTCGATAAAAGCAGCAATGTTTGCTGGATTATATTTCCCTTCAATCCTCTTTATTGCTACAATAGCGATAGCTTTAGTAATCTATTATGGAGGTATGGAAGTAGCGAAAGGTGTTATTACATTTGGTATGTTATATGTCTTCACAGCGTATGTTGGTTCGTTTTTCGAACCAGTTATGCAACTTGCGAACATTTTAGCACGTTTTCAACAAGCTCAAGCAAGTGCTGAACGTCTCTTGGATCTAATAGAAATGGAACCAGAAATCTTTGATTCCCCGGAAGTGATAGAAAAATACGGAGATACTATCAATTTTAAGAAGGAAAATTGGGAAGAATTGAAAGGTGAAGTTGAATTCAAAGATGTAACTTTTAAATATAGCAAAGGGGAACCAGTTTTAACTCATTTTAATTTAAAAGTAGGAGCTGGCGAAAACATCGCATTAGTTGGTCATACAGGTGGCGGAAAATCAACAATAGTTAATTTAGTTTGTCGATTTTATGAACCAACATCAGGTAAAATATTTATTGATGGAAAAGATTATAAAGAGCGTTCACTTGGATGGCTTCATGATAATTTAGGATATGTTCTTCAATCTCCACATTTATTTAGTGGAACAATCTTAGAAAATATAAAATATGGAAGACCGGAAGCAACACTAGAAGAGGTAATTTACGCGGCAAAGTTAGTTGAAGCGGATACCTTCATTGTGAAATTTAAGGATGGCTATAATACAGAAGTTGGAGAAGGTGGAACAAGGTTAAGTGTTGGCCAAAAACAACTAATTAGTTTCGCAAGAGCACTAATTGCCGACCCTAAAATTTTAATACTAGATGAAGCAACATCTAGTGTTGATACGAAGACAGAAAAAAGTATTCAAAGAGCTATAAAAATTGTTTTAAAAGGTAGAACTAGTTTTGTTATTGCACATCGATTATCAACGATAACATCAAGTGATAGAATAATTGTTTTAGAAGATGGAATTATTAAAGAATCTGGAACTCATTCTGATTTAATAAAACTTGAAAAACAATATTATAAACTTTATACAAATCAATTCCAATCTAAATCAATAATGAAATAAAAATACGGGTATTTACCCGTTTTTTATTACGAAAAGCGTATATTTAAGAGCATATGCCCATTCCTAAATAGAAAGATTATAATTTACTTATTTAAAAAAATATATTTAATCGCAATGCAAAGCCGTTTAAATCAATTGTTTAAAAAATAAACAATTTCGCATACAAATTACCACTTGTATGCTCATTTTTACTTATATATAATATAAGTAGCGCAGGTGATAAAAATGAAGGTAATTGAAATATTTAATCATGAATTAAATCAAAGTATTATTTACAACAACAGCGAAACAAAAGCCTTAAGATTACAAGTTGATTCACTAATAAAGTCTGCGTGCGAACTACTTCCTAGGAATGATAGTGCAATTATAATTGGAACGGGGAAGATGAAAGATTTTTCCCTTACTTTTTTTGTGAAAAACTTTAACAGTATTATTTTAACTGATATTGATTTAATAACAGTTAATACTGAAATTAAAAAACTTAAACTTTCTCGTGATAAGTTAAATAAAATCACTAAAATTAGAATGGATTATACAGGATTTGAAAAAAACCAATTCTTTGATGATTTTAAAGAGAAAATTATTAATTGTCATTCTTTCGAAAAAATTGATAAGGTTATTAATAATAAGTTGTTAGGATTAGCCAACTACAAATTTTTAAAGGATTATAAGGGTAGTGCCGATTTCATTTATGTTTCCCCGATATATACACAACTTGTATATAATCAAATTTTAAGGGAGTGCGCTATTTTAAGAGAGAATAAATACCCCGAGCACATGCTTAAATATATTGAAAGCATAATGCTAGAAGAAATGGTGAGTATAATTAATCGTTTTAATGATAATATAATTAATACTTTAAATCCAACAGGACAACTAATGGTATTAAGTGATATATTTCAAGTAGATATTGGAACTGATTTTCACTTGAAGATAAAAAATGGGATAAATGATTATGAAGTAATGGAACAAATTTATGAGGATTATAAAAATCAATATGGGATTGGACTTGGGGATTATGGTCTTTTAAATCTTGATGAAAAATTAGCATCATATTTATCTAAATGGTTGATTTGGCCATATGGTAATAAAAGTGCGTTTATCGTTAAGTTAAAAATATATAAAAAAAAGTTATTATAAAGGAGGAATATTTATGAAGTATGTAGCAACTTTTTTAGTACTATTTGCTAGTTATGTAGTATTAGCTGGGATTCATGTACAAGAGTTGATACTTGGAGCAATAGTTAGTGCAATATTAACAATTATTTTGGCGAAACTTGTTAATTACACAATTGACTATCGTTTTCCAGTTAAACTTCTAGTGTTTGTTTTTGCTTATTTACCAGTATTCATTTGGCAATTAATTCTAGCAAACTTTGATGTGGCGAGAAGAGTTTTAAGCCCTAAAATTCCTTTAAATCCAGGATTTGTAAAAATCAAGACGGATTTAAAAGGTGATTTTGCGAAGTTGACATTAGCAAATTCAATTACACTAACTCCAGGAACTTTATCAGTTGACATTGATAATGAATATATTTATGTTCATACAGTTGATGTTAAAGGTAAAACTCTTGAAGAAAACACTAAAAATATTAGTGGTAAATTTGAAAAATTGTTGGGAGGAATATTTAAATGATAGTTTTTGATATTATTGTCTTCTCACTAACTGGGTTAGGAATCTTATTCGCCGTAATTAGATTATTAAAAGGACCTACTCCAGCAGACAGAGTTGTAGCACTTGATACATTTAATATTATTGTTATGGGAGTAATTGCTTTACTTGCTTTTTATTTTAAAAATTCGTTATATTTAGATATTACAATTGTTTACGCCATTTTGTCATTTATTGAAACAATTGTATTTGCTAGATACTTGGAGGGTAATCATGGAGATTGTTAGTTATATATTTATGATAATCGGTGGATTATTTTACCTTTTAGGAGGTCTTGGTGTTTTAAGAATGCCAGATACATTTGATAGAATACAAGCAGGAACTAAAGCAACTACACTTGGTGCATTTACATTATTAATAGGAATAGGAATTGCTAATCCTGATTGGTTATTGAAAATATTTTTAATTATTGTTTTCATAGCTTTATCTAATCCGATTGGATCAAGCGTACTTGCAAAAGCTGCTTATAAAAGCTGTGCATTACCTGAAAATTTAGTACAAGATGATTTAAAAGAACTATTTGGAGGTGAAGATAATGACTCTAATTAGTATTATTGAAATAGTAGTATCTGTCTTATTAATTGTTCTTGCTTTTTTAGCAATAAACTCAAAAACATTAATTAAATCGGTTATGTTTTTATCTTCATTAAGTATGTTAGCAGTTATTGCATTTGTTTTAATGAAATCTCCAGATGTTGCTATAACAGAAGCAGTTATTGGTAGCGGACTCGTTACAAGTTTATTTGTCTTTACATTACTTGCAGTAAGAAAGGCGGATAAAAAAATATGAAAAATTTCTTAGCATTATTATTAACATTATTCTTAGGTTTTCTCATTGTTGCTACATTAGGGAATAATAACTTTTTCCCAGCTTATGGTGATGTAGATGTAACTACTAGAGTAAGTCAAAAATATATTGACAGAAACGTTAACGGTGGATCAGAAGAAGTAATTTATGGACAAGCTACTAATTTAGAAAGTGGTCCAGCAAATACTATCACTGCTATTGTTGCTGATTATCGTAGTTTTGATACATTAGGAGAAGTTACTGTATTATTTGTTAGTTCTCTAGGTGTTGCATTATTACTTGGTGGAGCAAAACAAAAACGTTTAGAATTAAATTTTAAACCTAATTTCATGTTGAAAGTAGGATCTCGTGCTTTATTTGGAATTATTTTAATGACTGGAGTTTATATTGCGATTCATGGTCATTTAACTCCTGGTGGAGGGTTCCCTGGTGGAACAATGATTGCATCATCTGTTTTATTATTATATCTTGCTGATGATGAATTTAGAGCAAAACTAAAAGGATTCAAAATGTTAGAAAGCGCTGCTGGTAGTGCTTATGTACTTATTGGGTTAGCCGGATTAATCTTTGGAGGTTACTTCTTAGTAAACTTATTAGATAACGGTGTTCTTGGTAATTTACTTAGTGCTGGAATGATTCCAATTATTTATGTTTTAATTGGATTAAAAGTTGGTAGTGAAATCTCTGGTATTATTGATAATTTCCTTACAGAGGAGGGTGTTTAAGATGTTACAATATGCTGCTATAGTGTTGATTATGTTAGGTCTATATGGCTTACTCACACAAAGAAATATTATTAAAATTATTATTTCCTTAAACATTTTAGAAATTGGATTAAATTTGTTTATTGTTAGTGTAGGATTTGTAACTGATGGACTTGCTCCTATATTTACAAGTATAAATAACTCTAATCATTTATTATTTGTTGATCCACTTCCTCAAGCATTAGTTTTAACAGCAATTGTTATTGGTGTTGGAACAACAGCTTTAGGACTTGCATTAGCAAAAAAAATATATCAAAAGTATGGAACTTTTGAAATAGACGAAATGGGGGAAGAATAATATGAGTGCAATTTTATTAATTGTTGTTCCTTTACTTGCTGCTTTCGTTTCAATATTATTTAAAAAAGCTTCATCATATATTTTATTAATAGTTTCATTTGCTAGTGTTGTTACACTTAATTATGTACCACTTGAAGTAATTAATATTGGTGGATTTACTGCACCTTATGGTATTAATTTAGTATTAGATAATTATAGTTTAATTGGGCTTTACATTGTAGATTCAATGTTTTTCTTAGTTATTGCTCTAAACTGTATTAAATTTAAGAAACTTTCAACAATATTATTAGTTTCACTTGCAGGATTAAATGGATTATTACTTACTGGAGACTTATTTAACTTATTTGTTTTTCTTGAAGTAAGTGGAATCGCTGCATATTTAATTACTACAACTAATAAAAAACCACTTGCAACATTTAATTATTTAGTAGCAGGAACTGTTGGAAGTAGTTTGTATTTATTCGGATTAATTATTCTTTATGGAATGTTTGGAACATTAAATATGGCAGATATGGCAAATGAAATTGCAATATCTGGTGTTAGTGCTAATGCTCTTGCGTTTCCATTCTTATTAATGTTTATAGGGTTAGGAGTAGAAGCAAAACTTTTACCATTTAATAGTTGGGCTAAAGGAATATTATTATCTGCGAATAAACTAACAGGGCCAATGATTGCTTCAGTTTATGCTGGTGCTACTTTATTTGTTTTTGGAAGAATATTAACAACATTATTTATTTATAGTGATCAACTAGTCTTAGTTTTAAGTGTTATCTTAATTGTTGGAATTATCGCTGGAGAAACAATGGCGTTTAGCAGTAAGAAAATTCGTGGAGTATTACTTTATTCAAGTATTGCTCAAGCAAGTCTTATTGTGATGTTATTTGTTCTTGGAATTACTGGTTGGGCTACAATGATGATCATTGTTAATATTGTTAGTAAATTTATTATGTTCTCAATTGCATCACATACTAACGATGTTCTTGGAACTGATGAGATAGAGGATGTTCAAGGAATGTTTCTTAATAATAAAACAATCGGAGTTGCATTTACTGTTGCTGCTTTAAATATTAGTGGATTACCATTATTTTTTGGTTTTATTGTCAAAATGAATATGCTTACTGATTTATTTGCTAAAGACGGATATTTTCTTGCTGCTGTAATTTTAATTACAAGTGTTATTGAAGGAATTTATTATATGCGTTTAATTCTTAAATTATGGTTTACTGATAAAATAGCTCCAAAAATTAAATTTGAATTTAGTTTTCAATATGTTGTAACTATTTTAGCAGTTTTATTAATTGTATTTGGTCTTTATGCTTCACCGGTTATTGCTTTGAATGATGAAGTTGAAGATACGATAGTATATGAAGGAGGAATCCAATAATGGCGAGTATTGAATTATTATTGTTATTTACATTAGCTGCTGGAGTCCTTGCATTCTTTGCTAGTAAGATACATAAATTACTAGGACCAATAGTTACAATCTTAGCAAGTTTGTTTGTTTTCGTTAGCATTACTTATTTTGGATATAACGGCGAACTTGATATGTCAGTATCATATTTACCATATGTAACATTTGGATTTAGTTATGCTGGATTATTCTTTGCGATTATTGTTACGTTTATTTATTCAATGGTTTCGTTCTATAATCCATTCTTTGCAAAGAAATATAAATCACCAGCTGTTTATTCAATGTTTTACTTGTTTAATTTAGTTGGAATTATTGGAGTTTTCTTTACTAATAATTTTCTTGTTTTGTTTTTCTTCTTTGAATTCCTTGTATGGACAAGTTTCTTCTTGATTTCATTTGGTAAAAGTAGAAAAGCTGCGGTTTCATACTTTGGATTTTCAAGTGTTGGAGGATTATCGTTACTTTATGCTATATTTATTATGCATAATGCGGCGGGTACATTTAACATTGATGCTGGACTTGCTGTAATAAGTGGAACAGATGCAACTCTTGTTTTCATCTTATTTATGATTTCAGCATTTAGTAAACTTGGAGCATTCCCACTACATATTTGGTTACCATTTGCTCATGGTAATGCACCACACCATTTTTCACCGGTGTTATCTGGTGCATTAGTAAAACTTGGAGCATTTGTTGGCGTTATGGGATTATTAAGAATTGGCTCAAGTACATATTTTATTGATGCAATTGGACTTGATACTGCTCATTATATTATTGCTATATTAGGGGCGCTTACAATTGTTTTTGGTACTTTAATGGCAATTAGACAAGATGATGCTAAAAAATTACTTGCTTATAGTTCAATGAGTCATGGTGGATATATTCTTGTTGCTTTAACTTTAGGCTCTAGTTTAGGGATTGCTGGTGGACTGTATCATGTTGTCGCTCATGGGTTATCAAGTGCTGCAGCATTCTTAGCAATTGCTGCTGTATCAAGACAAACTGGAACAACTAAGATGAGTGAATTAGGTGGTATGATTCATAAAATGCCAATTACATATGTTGTTTACTTAATAGCTATTATTTCAATGGCAGGAATTCCGCCAATGGGTGGATTTATTAGTAAATGGTTAATTTTCCAAGCTGTTATTGATCAAGGATTAATATTTGTGGCAATTGCCGTTTTCTTTGGTAGTATTGGGTCATTCCTTTACGTTTTCAGACCACTTGCTTCTTTATTCTTAGGACAAGAATTACCAAAATATAAAGATAAAATTAAAGAAGCACCTTTCTTTATGTTAGTTCCAATGCTTATCTTTAGTGTACTTATCATTTATACAGGGGTATTTCCTAACTTTTTCCTAGGATTTATCAATAAGATTATCGTTGAGGTTGGGGTAGCACCAATAACTTTAAATAATGGTGTTATTTATATTTTAAATGGAACATTATATCCAACTTTAATTGCCTCAGTATTTGGAGTTGGAGCAGTTATCGCATTAATCATTTTCTTGATTTTTCCAAAATCAAGAAAGGTTGGATTAATGGATACATATACAGCTGCGGAGTTTATTTATACAGAAGAATTATTACATTATAGTAATAACTTTTATGCACCACTTGAAAGATTATATGAAAAATATATTGATATAATGGAAAACTTTTATGAAGGTGTTTCTAAAAAAGTTAATCAAATTGGAAGATTCTTTAAATATTATTTCTTTTCAAATAAGCCAGAAATTACTGTCTTTTGGATAATAATTTTAATTATAGGTTTACTATTAGGTGGTGACTTATTATGATGTTAAATATCTTAGCTGGAATTGGAATTGCTTTCTTTGGTTTTGTTTTACAAACTAGTGTTGCTGGATTTAATCGAAAGGTTACCGGACGTATTCAAAAACGTTATGGACCAGTTTGGTATCAAGAATTTCGTGATATCTTCAAATTGTTTACAAAAAGATCTGTCACACATGGTTGGATTTTTGATTTTGGAATTATTATGGCACTTGGAGGAACTATTGGAACAGCAATGTTTATTCCATTAACAACACATACATTAGCGTTTGCGGGTTATGATAATTTCTTTATCTATGTTTATTTAATAGCTGTTGGAATGTTAGGAATGGCTATGAGTGCATCAGGTTCAGGGAACCCGTTAGCTAGTATAGGCGTTATGCGTGCTTTAACAACAATGCTTGCGTATGAAGTTCCATTTATGATTGTTGCTTTAACAATTATAAATTTAACTGGAACAAGTAGTTTGACTGAAATTGCTTTAATGCAACAAGGTCAATTTAATTGGTTTGCTATTGCTTTACCACTTGGTGGGATCGTTGGATTTATATCATTAATGGGAATGCTGGGTAAAAAGCCATTTGAAACATATGTTGCTCCTGCGGAAATCGCATCAGGGCCAATGGTTGAATATGGTGGAAAACAACTAGGAATGCTACTTGTTATGCATGAATTAAGTGTTTTCATTGAAGTCTCTTTATTTATGTATTTATTCTTAGGTGGAGCAGAAAGTATTATTATGTTTTTAATTAAATATGTTTTAATTTATACATTTGCAAATATGATATCAAGTGTTAATGGTCGTATGAAAATTGATCAAGTAGTTTTATTCTTCTATAAATGGCCATTAATAATGGCTGTTACACAAGCTGTTATAGCAATATATTTAGGGTGGGTGATTTAAATGAAGTCTACTAAATTTACTAATTACACGGCTAAAGAGGCCGATGCAAAATGGTGGGAAATAGGAAACTATTTCCGTCGTAATTCCATTTGGATGTTGATGTATTGTACTGGTTGTGGAGCAATAGAATTACCACCAGCAATGACGTCTGCTTACGATATGGAACGTTTAGGAATGGGTCCAATGGCCACACCTAGACAAGCTGATGTTTTGTTAGTAACTGGTTACTTATCAGTTAAAACTTTACGTCGTATTATTTATACATATGAACAAATGAGTGAACCTAAATATGTTGTTGGATTTGGATCTTGTACAATTAATGGTGGCGTTTACTTTGATTCGTACGCTGTTATTAATCGATTAGATTACTATATTCCTGTTGATGTTTATGTGGCAGGATGTATGCCTAATACTGAATCAATCTTAAATGGGTTTGTTGATTTAATGGGTATGATGAAAAATAAAACCGCTAATGGTTGGATAAAATATCATGAAAATTATGAATGGTATAAAGCTAATCAAATCCAAGCAGTTGGGGAGGTACATGTCCATGATGAATTCCATGAATAATGTTAAAGAAATCATTAGTACAGTTGAAAAAAACTTTGATTTACTAAATCATGAAATTATTGATAAATATCAAGTTAGTTTAATTGTTAATAAAAAAGAAGTTCATCATTTGTTAGTTTTCTTAAAAACAAATGGTTGGATTCAATTATCGTATTTAACAGCTGTTGATTGGATTGAAGAAAATGAATTTGAATTAGTATATATTGTATTTAACTGGGATAAGCCAGTTCATATTCAAGTTCGCACTAGAATTGAACGTGATGTAGAAAACGCATCAATGGATACGATTTTACCGATTTATCCAGGATGTAAATATTACGAAAGAGAAGTTCATGAATTTTTCGGGATTAAATTCCCAGGAAATCCAGATTATCATAAACAACTTATTTTAGAACAATTTGATGATCTTCCTCCACTTCGTAAAGATTTTGATCCACTTGCTTACGCTGAAAGAAAGTTTCCTAAAAGAGATTATCCTGAAAAGTTTGTTAATCTTGAAGGAAAAGAAAGTGAACAAGCTAAAAGAGATATTACGCATGAACGAGTAGAAAAACTTCGTACAGGAGGTACTAAAAAATGAAAGAAATAAAATTATTTTTAGGTCCTCAACATCCAGGTATGCATGGGAATGCTTCTGTTCATATGTATATTGATGGAGATATTATTAAAAAAGCATATATGTTACCAGGAATGCTCCATCGTGGTTTTGAAAAAGGGATGGAAAGACATTCATGGGTTAATAATATTGGATTAATTCCTCGTGTTTGTGTTGTTGAACCAGATATAAATGAATTTGTTTTTGCTCAAGCCGCAGAAATGATGGCTGGAATTGAAGTCCCAGAACGTGGACAATATATTAGAATGATAATTCTTGAAATGGCAAGAATTATTACACATATTATGGCTTATGGCGGTAGTGGTGGACCAACTGGTAACTATACAGTAATGTATCATGCACAAGAAGATAGAAACCGTATGCTATATATATTTGAAAAAATTACAGGACATCGTGTTTATCATATGTATATAGTACCTGGTGGTGTTCGTAAAGATTTACCAGCTGGTGTTGAAGATGATCTTAATGAATTTATGGATGACTTTGAAAAAAGATATGATGATTACCGCGCTTTAGTTCTTGAGAATCCTTCTGTTTTAAAACGTATTACAAAAACTATTCCACTTCCTGCAGAAGTTGTGTGGGAACTTGGAGTTACCGGAATTGGTATGAGAAGCGCTGTTAATAAACCTTATGATTTACGTAAAGTGAAACCATATTTAAAATATGATAAAGTAGAATTTGATGTTCCAGTTATGGATTATTCAGATGCTAAGGCACGAATTGAATGTAAATTAATAGAAATTTCTCAATCAATAAGAATTATTCGTCAATGTTTTGCTCAAATGAAACCTGGACCTGTTCGTGTACCACTTGATCATGGTCAAGCTATGAGATGGAGAGTACCAAAAGGTCAAGTTTATTCAAGCTGTGAATCAGCTCGTGGTGAATTTGGGTATTATGTAGTAAGTAACGGTGGAACAAATCCTTATCGTGTTGGTGTTAGAGGTGCCAGCTATCCTCAAGGATTATTAGGAATAGAAAAATATTTACCAGGAACACGACTTGATGATGCCGCATTATGGGTTGATACAATGGGTGTATGTGCTCCTGAGATTGATCGATAGGAGTGAGTAAAATGAAAAAACATTATAGTATATTCACGCCGTGGCGTCATTTTAAATATTTATTTAAAAAACCTCTTTCAAAGGAATTTAAAAATATATTTACTAAACATAATGCTAAATATTTAAACGATAATAAAATAATTAAATCAAAACAATATTTAAAATCATCTCCTCGTACTGGAGCCGATAATTTACGCGGATTCCATACGAATGATTGGTCTAAATGTATTGGTTGCGGTACATGTGCTGATATTTGTCCAACTGAAGCAATTGTTATGACAGAACGTCTAGAATTACCTCTTGAAGATGGACATCATCAATTACGCCCTGTTATTGATTATGGACGTTGCTGTTTTTGTGCTCTTTGTGTTGATACATGTACAACTGAATCACTTAAAATGAGTAAAGAGTATGTTTATATTAATAGTGATGCAGATGCCTTTTTACAAATGCCTCGTGAGACTTGGGAAGGTGAAGAAGTAGAAACTGGATGGGTAAAAGATGAAGTAAGTGAATTACTTGATTTAGAACGTGTTCAAATGGACCTTGAGGAAACTAATGAAAGAAAATCTTCTTTTATTGAAATCGTTAGAGGATATAGTAAAGATTTCGCTAAACAAGAAGCTGCTCGTTGTGTTGCCTGCGGTGTTTGTACATCAACATGTCCAGTTCATATGAATATTCCTGAATATATTAAAGCTATTTGGGAAGACGATATCGAAGGTGGATTACGTCAAATTTATGAAACAAATCCATTACCTGGAGTTTGTGGTAGAGTTTGTACGCATAACTGTGAAACATCATGCGCTATTGCTGTTCGTGGTGAAGCAATCGCAATTCGTTGGTTAAAACGTTATATTATTGATTCTGCTCCAGACGATATTTATGAAAAAGTATTAATGGAACCTGTTAGTGAGGTAATTGATGCTAGTGTAGCAATAATTGGATCAGGTCCTGCTGGACTTGGTGCTGCATATTACTTAAGAGTTATGGGTTATAAAGTAGATGTTTATGAAGAAAAACCATTAACTGGTGGAGTTATGAGATATGGTATACCAGCATATCGCTTACCTGATAGCGCTATTGATAAAGATATTAATTTTATTGAATCTATTGGAGTTAATATGATTACTAATACACGAGTAGGTAAAGATATTACAGTAGAACAACTAGAAAAAGATTATGATGCTGTATTCCTTGGAACAGGATTCTTCAAAGCAAGAGCTCTTAATATTCCTGGAGCTGATCATAAAGATGCGATTGGTGCAATGGATTTCTTACCTCAAGTTAGAGATTACGAAAGAGGAATATTAAAATTAGAAGATTTAGATGTAGCTAGATCAGTTGTTGTTATTGGTGGTGGAGATGTAGCATTTGATGTTGCAAGAAGTGCTACAAGAATTCAAATATTAAAATATGGTGAAAGTCATGTAAAACTTACATCACTTGAAGATCAAGATGTACTTCCATGCTCTGAAGATGAATTAATTGAAGGAGCAGAAGAAGGAATCGAATTCTTCTGTGGAAATGGACCTCAAGAAGTTATGGTTAAAAAAGGTAAGGTTACTGGATTAAGATTATGGAAATGTTTATGTATTTTTGATAAAGAAGGAAGATTTAATCCTGAATTTGATAAAGAATGTGAACAAATTATTGAGGGAGAACAAGTTTATATCGCAATTGGACAATCTCCTGATTACAGTTATTTACCTGAATCAATTTCTGAAAAGCTTTCTTTTGCTAGAGGAAAAATTAAAGCCTCTACACTAGGACAAGTTGAAGGAATACCATGGTTGTTTGTTGGTGGAGATATTTTACGTGGACCAGATTTAATTACCGGTATTTCAGATGGACATCGTGCTGCGCAAGGCATTGATGACTATTTATATAAAAAAGCTAAGAAAAAAAATGCATCAAAAACTGTTAAAGCAATGCGTAATGCAGCAAAGGATAATACACCAGCTTTAACTTTAAAACAATTACGTAAATAATACTAAATTAAAAGCTTAATTCTAATTTGAATTAAGCTTTTTTTTTACTAATCGTCAGTTTTTTACAATTATATTTTTAATTAGTATGATTATATGGATTACCAGGATTACCAGGATTATATGGATTACCAGGATCATATGGATTGTCAGGATCATATGGATTGTCAGGATCATATGGATTACCAGGATCATATGGATTACCATTATCATCTGAATCATTATTAGAATTGTTCTCATCTGTCAGATTTAGCAACTCACATTGAATACGATATAATTGTCTAATTGAAAAACTTTTTAGTTCTTCTAAAGAACGAGTGCTATCTAATGCGATTATTTTTCTTATCAATAATAATTTAGCAACACTTATATTATTATTTTTTGCAGTTTGGACAAGTTGATCAATTTGTTCATTAGTAATATTTGAATGTCTTTCTTTTATGACTCTAACGACTGGGCCGTACTTGTTTACTTCATTAGATATCTTTTCTTCAAGTTTAACTTCTAGTCGTCCTCTGACTTCTTCATTTTTGGATTCAACACTAATTAGGATGATATTTTCTTCATCACTCTCAACTATAAAACCGCGTTCATATGCAGAGCGAATAATTATTTCAATTGTTCTATCTAGTGTTAATCCTCTAAATTCTATATCTTTATTCACTATTTCTTCGCCATCAGTATTTATAGCAGTAACATTAATAACCATATCATCTTCATCTAATGTTATTTGGATTGATGGATTAATATCAACAGTAATTGTTGAAGCAACAACTGGAGTACTGGCTTGAGATGAAAATGCTAATACAACTAAAACAACAAGAATAAAAATTGTAGCTAAAGAATATGAAAATCTTTTTAATGATAGGTAATCAAATAAAGATTTTTTTGTTTTTTCAGGAATACGGAAATCATGGGATTTTTTAATTGCATTTAAAGTGTCAGGTGTACGTTCATTAAGTGATTCAACAATTCTTGATTCAATATTTTGTTTTTTCATCTTAGCCACCTTCTTTCTAAACTTCATCTTGAAGTTTTTTAATTGCTTTATTATATATCCAAGTAACAGTTCCAATTGGCTTATTTAATAATTTACCTATTTCGCGGTGTTTAAGATTACCAATAACGTGAAGTAATACAATTTCTTTTTCTGTATCTGATAAAACTTTAAATATTTGATTAATTAATATTTCATTCTCAACAGTACTGGCAGAACTTCCTAACAGGTATTCATTTTCACTTAAATCAATCAGCATTTCTCGTTTGCGACGATTAAATTCGTTAATTGCGAGATTTTTAGCGATAGTAATAAGCCAAGATTTAAAATGAGCTTTTCGTTTATAAGTGTGAATTTTGCTCAATGCTTTTAAGTAAGTATCTTGCATAATATCTTCAGATAATTGATAATCTTTTAAAATCATAAATATTGTATAGAAAACGATATTTTTAGTTTGATAATAAATACTATCAAATGCTTCAATATTTCCATTTTGCAGTTCTTTTATTAATACATTAATATCATTATTGGCCATCTTAAATCACCTCGCTTTTAAAGATATTTTAACATGACAAATTATGATAGTAAAGATAAAATAGTTGTTGAGTAGGTAATATACCTACTCAACGTAATAACTATTTTGTAATTATACTATACTCATTAACTTGATGAATCACTATCATTTTTATCAGATGATCCATTACGTTTTTCTTCCACTCTTTCTTGCCATTTATTGATTCTTTCTTGCCATTTATTTCTTGTTTCTGTTCTTTGAGCATCGTTAATTGCATTAACGCGATTTTCGATTTGTTCATCAGTTAAAGATGGGTTTGAAGATACGTGGTCAATAAATCTTTGTTTAAATTGCTTGAATAATTCTTCCTTTTTTTCTTCTCTTAAAGCAAATTCTTCTTCGCTCATTTGAGATATTTTATCTTGATGATATTCTCTTATTATTTTCATTAAGTCTCTTACTGGCATTGCAATTCCATCTTCAAGTAATAAATCTTCATCAATTGTTTGAGCAAGTAATACTAATTTTAATTTACCAGGTGATACTCCTAATTCATCAGCCTGAGCAATTAAATCTGTTTGTGTGAAGTCTTCTGTTAAAACTTCTCCATTAATATAATTCATTGCCATAAAATGTATAACACGATTTCTTATTCTTTCTTTAAGTTTTGTGGTAAGTTGTTTTTCAGGTTCTGTTTCATCGTCACCAATTACCGTTATTAAAACTGCATTGTCATCACTAGTAACATCAATATACCCACCTTCGGTAGCTAATTCAATAAACAATGCAGCAGCATCTTCGATATTCATACCAACAAAATCAGTATCTACACAAATTATTTCAGCATCTTCATTTAACAAGTTGAATGAAATAACAATATCATTTTCATCAACAATAAATTCAATTGATGGATTAATATCAATAGATACATAAGTGCCTGCCGCTTCAACTTCAACTGGGGGTGCTTCTGTACATGCTGCGATACCAAATAATAATGTTATACCTAGTACTACCATTCCTAATTTTTTAAACATAATAATTCCTCCTTTTTATTTCTCTTCACTATATAAACAAATGAAATCTTGTTTTTGTTGGTAATATTTTTATTTTTTTAGAATGTAATATAAAAAATAGGTAGTAAGTGTTATTATATAATAGATATACGAGGAGTGATATAAATGAAAGTAATAGCTATTGGTGGTGATGCTTTATCAATGAGTGCTGTTAGCAAACTTAGACGATTAGATAAGGATGTTGAAATTATCGTTTATGAACAAGGAATTGTTTTGAGCTATGGTGCTTGTGGAATGCCTTACTATATTAGTGATGAAATTAAAGATGCTAAAAAACTTATCGCAAGAACAAAAGAACAATTCGCAAAAATGGATATTATAGTTCACACACTACATAAAGTAATTAATGTTATTGATGGAAAAAACGAAATTGAAGTTTTAAATATTAAAACAAATAATACATTTTTAGTTAAATATGATTATTTAATAATTGGTACTGGAGCAAGCGCTATTATTCCCCCATGGAAAAATGTTAATTTAGAAAATGTATTTAAACTTAGTGTTTATGAAGATAGTATTATAATAAAGGATAAAATTAATAGTGAGAAAATTAACAATGTTGTAGTTATAGGTGGAGGATTTATTGGTATTGAAATGGTTGAAGCTTTTCTTACTAGAGGATTAAAAGTAACGCTTATTGAACTTGATAAACAAATATTAAGTGTCTTAGATCCAAACATGACTATTTCTCTTGAAGAACATTTAAGAAGTAAAGGTGTTTCTTTACAACTAAACGAAGAAGTAGTTGGTTTTGAAGGTGAAAATAAAGTTAATAAAGTAATAACTAATAAAGGATCATATGATGCAGATTTAGTTTTAATAAGTGTAGGAGTTAACCCTAATACATCATTTTTAAAGAATAGTAATATTATTTTAGAAAAAGGAGCAATAGTTGTCAATCGAAAAATGCAAACGAGTATAAATAATATTTATGCTGGCGGAGATTGTAGTATGATATATAATTTAGTAGTGAAAGAAAATAGATATTTGCCAATGGGAAATAATGCCAATAAACAAGGAAGAGTTATTGCTGAAAACATAAGTGGACGAGATTTTGAATTTAGTGGCGTTTTAGGAACTATTGTTATAAAAGTTATTGATATGGAAGCTGCTAAAACAGGTATTATTGAAAAAGAAGCTATTAAACTTGGACTTGATTTCAATACTGTAACTATTACTGGTAAAAACCATGCAGGATATTATCCTAATGCACAACCAATAACTGTGAAAGTAATTTATAATCAAAAGACAAAAGTTATTTTAGGAGCTGAATTAGTTGGCTATAAGGATACTGCTTTAAGGATAAATGTTTTCGCAGTAGCTATTCAAAAAGAAATGACAACGAAAGAATTAGGATTTTTAGATTTAGCTTATGCTCCACCTTTTGCTGGAGTTTGGGATGTAATTGCTGTTGCATTAAATAAAGTTAAATAGTAATTCTTGAACTGCTTATTTGTGTATAAATCTTTATGCATACATGTTATAATAGAGTATAATAATTATTCGAGGTGGTTTAATGAATTATCGATTTAAAGTTCAAAATAAAGAAATGGATGACTTATTTGAAGCTGTTTTAAAATTAGAAACAATAGAGGAATGCTATCAATTCTTTGATGATTTATGTACAATTAATGAACTTGAAGCATTTGGCCAAAGGTTAACAGTTGCAAAAATGTTGAATCTAAAACATACTTATCAAGAAATAGAAAAAGCTACAGGTATTAGTGCAGCTACAATAAGTAAAATATCAAAATCATATTTTTATGGACCTGGTGGATATAAGATGATTATTGATCGGTTAGATAAATAGAATACTTTCTATATACATATTGAATAGGGAGAGAAATATTATGAAAATAGTAGTTTTGATGGAAAATAAGGCAATTAATGAAAAATTAAAAAGTGCTCATGGATTAAGTATGTATATTGAACATAAGAATCATAAAATACTATTTGATGTTGGACCAAACAATGATTTAATTAAAAATGCTAAAA
>Ga0190303_1000079_pt1 | contig 38348 bp, 31 predicted proteins | sample 48700701_MG_FD_161672 | JGI IMG/M metagenome (GOLD analysis project Ga0190303, IMG submission 161672) | Hydrothermal vent sediment bacterial communities from Southern Trench, Guaymas Basin, Mexico - 4870-07-0-1_MG | ecosystem: Environmental > Aquatic > Marine > Hydrothermal vents > Sediment ... | reverse complement strand
ATTTTTGGAAAATCCGGAAAAAGACTGGCAGAAATTAATTCCGGATAAATACCAAATGAGTTTATTTGATGGGGCTTACTTTTGAAAAATACAAAATTCACATTTTTATATGGCTGATAACCAAGGTGCTAAAAATTAACATTCCCAGTTTTAAACTTTTATCGGACAATAGTGATTTACAGTAATGAAATAAATAACTCATCTGATTTGTTAGAACTAGGAGTTCTTGCTTTTATTACTATGTTGCTCTTAATCTATCGTTTAAAGAATAAACAATACACACAATAGCATTGTTGAGATTATATCTTATTCTATTTTTGATGTTAGGTCTGAATTAATTTATTATTATAAATAACATTATGTACACGATTAAAACCAAAATATCTATAAAAGATAAAGAATTAATTCAGACCCAATATATAACCGATAATTTTATTGTTACAGAAATAAACAATAAAAAATTAATATTTATATCGGGCAATACGTTGTTTTCTGTAAATACTGTAAATAAAAGCCTTAAGGTAATTGATATTTCTCAGCAAGCTGAACAAATTAATAAGGTAAAAATTATGCTTGGCGAATTAAAAACAGAAAGCATTAATGAACCAAAAGATATTGCTGGTTATAAAACCAAAGGTGTAAAGGTATATAGTATTAATAATGATGCTGTTAAATTTTCAATGAATACTGTATTTGCAAAAGTACCTGGTATTGAAAAAACAGTTTATCCCGAATTTATGAAACTTGAACAAGGCAAACAATTGGTAAATTTGGATTTAGAGCAAAATGAAATTATTGCTTCGATGAATTCAGAAATTTATATTCAGGGAAATTTGGCACAAAAACAATCAATGGAAATAATTGATATAGAAACTGATTTGGAAGACAATGAAGAGTTTTACGAATATTTAACATATTCGCATGAGTAATAAATTATACCCAACAGATATTGTTGAAAACACGGTCGAATATCATTTGGCAAAAAATTCAACAAAAAGCCAGGTTATTTATATAACAGTAATTCTGGCTTTTGTTATTGCAATTATTTCGCTCCCCTTTTTATATGTAAATGTTACTGTACAAGGTAATGGGATTGTAAGGCCTGTAACCGAAAAAACCGAGGTAAAAGCGCTTGTTTCAGGAAGAATATCAGGTATATTTATTAAGGATGGGCAAATTGTACAAAAAGGTGATACACTAATTATTATTCAAAGTGCCAAACTTACAAGCCAATATTCCCTGCTGGAAAAACAAAAACAAGAAACCGAAAATTACATTACCGATCTTAAAAAATTAGTAATTCTTAAAGCATCAACATTTAAATCTGATAAATACCAGGGAGAATATTTTAAGTTTAAAGACCAAATAGCGCAGGTTAAAAATAAACGAAAAAAAGCTAAACGAGAGCTTGATAGAAATAAAGTATTGTTGGAACAGGAATTTATAAGTAAAAAAGAGTACGACGATCTGAAATACCAGTATACCTTAATGGATAATGAATATAATGTTACTGTTACAAATCAACTGAGCATCTGGAAATCGGATTTAAGCCGGTACAGATTATCTCTTAATGATTTAAAATCGCAAATAGAACAATTACAAAAAGAACAGGAATATTATGTTGTAAAAGCCCCTGTAACAGGAACAATTGAACAGTTTGTAGGAATTTACGAAGGAACCAATATTCAGGCGGGGCAAACTATTACCGGAATAAGCCCTGAAACTGATTTAATTGCCGAAGTGTATGTTACTCCAAAAGATATAGGATACCTTAGTGAAGGGAGTAAGTTAAATATACAGGTAGATGCTTTTAATTACAACGATTGGGGTATGATAAAGGGTGAAATTACAGAAATTTCTGACGATTATGTATTAGTTGAAAACCAACCTATATTTAAAATCAGGTGTAAAATGGAAAAGCATTTTTTAAGCTTACGCAATGGTATAACCGGTGATCTGAAAAAAGGAATGACTATTCGGGTAAGGTTCATTTTAACAGAGCGTTCATTATATCAGCTTTTATTTGACAATGTAAATGATTGGTTAAATCCGGCGGAAAACAGTAGACCTTGACAATTAGAAATTCTGTACTCAAAACTTTGAACTATAATATTAAATGAAAAAATCAGTAAGAATCAAACAGCACGATATTACCGATTGTGGAGCGGCTTGTCTGGCATCTATTTTATCACATTACGGGTTAAAATTCCCGATTTCACGAATACGTCAGTATGCATCAACCGACCAAAAGGGAACAAATGTACTTGGTGTTATCGAAGCAGCCGAAAAGCTTGGATTAACAGCAAAAGGTGTAAAAGGCCCTTTCGAGAGTTTATTTAAAATTCCAAAACCAGCCATTGCACATTTAATTGTAAAGGAACGCTTGCATCATTACGTAGTTATTTATAAAACAACAAAAAAGTATATAATAGTTATGGATCCCAGTACAGGAAAAATCCATAAAAAAACACACGAAGAATTTAAAAAGGAATGGACAGGGGTGCTAATTCTTATCATGCCTGATGAAACATTCAAAAAAGGAGATGAAAAAACTTCAATTGCAAAACGGTTCTTTCAATTAATCAGCCCACATAAAACAATAATGACACAAGCACTTTTTGGTGCTGTTATTTATAGTATTTTAGGATTATCAACGTCGATTTATGTACAAAAAATTGTTGATCATGTGCTAGTAGATGGCAACATGAATTTGCTAAATCTCCTAAGTATAATAATGATTATCATATTATTCATAAGGATTTATATAGGCGTAATGAAAGGTATTTTTGCTTTAAAGACAGGGCAGAAAATGGATGCTGCTTTAATTCTTGGTTATTATAAACATTTGATGAAATTACCACAACGTTTTTTTGATACCATGCGGACAGGTGAAATCATATCCAGAGTAAATGATGCAGTAAAAATTCGTGCTTTTATTAACAATGTTTCACTCGACCTGGTTGTTAATATCATGATCGTGTTTTTCACTTTTTCGTTAATGTTTATTTATTCGTGGAAATTGGCATTAATTGTACTTGCATCCATCCCGCTATATTTAATCATTTATTTTATTTATAACAAACTGAACAAAAAGTACCTGAGAAAAAATATGGAAAATGCAGCCGAATTGGAATCACAATTGGTTGAATCCATTAATGCATCTTCTACCATAAAAAGATTTGGATTAGAAAAATTTTCTAATTTAAAAACTGAAACACGATTTATAAAACTTTTAGGTTCAACATATCATTCAGTAAAAAACTCTATTTTCTCTAGTAGTTCTACCGGCTTTATTGCCGGGGCTGTTACTATCGCTGTATTGTGGGTTGGTTCGCAGAATGTTGTAAATCAGGAAATGACTCCCGGTGAATTAATGTCGTTTTACGCCTTAATAGCTTATTTATTAAGCCCGCTTGCAAGCCTAATTGAAATGAACAAAGTTATTCAGGATGCTTTGATTGCAGCCGACCGTTTATTTCAGATTATGGATTTGGAAATGGAAGAAATAGAAAAAGAAAAAATTGTTTTATCAAAGGATATGTTGGGAGATATTTATTTCAAGAACGTTTCATTCAGATATGGATCAAGGGTAACAGTATTTGAAAATTTTGATTTAACAATTCAAAATAACAAAATGACAGCCATCGTTGGAGAAAGTGGTTCCGGAAAAACTACTTTGATTTCTTTATTACAAAATATTTATCCATTACAATCAGGAAATATTGAATTTGGAAAATATAATCTCAATTATATAAGCAACCAAAGTTTAAGAGAAATTGTGAGCGTTGTTCCACAGAAAATTGATTTGTTTGCCGGAAGCATTCTTGAAAATATCGCAATTGGGGACATGGAACCGGATATGAAGAAAATTGTGGATATTTGTCAGTCATTGGGCATCATTAAATTTATAGAAAAATTACCCGGCGGTTTTCAAACCTATGTTGGAGAAAATGGGGTTTCACTATCGGGTGGCGAGAAACAAAGAATTGCAATTGCAAGAGCAATTTATAAAAATCCTGAAATACTAATTCTTGATGAAGCAACATCATCATTAGATTCTGCATCGGAACAATATGTGCAGCAGGCAATTCAATATTTAAAGGAACAAAATAAAACAATTATAGTTATAGCACATAGGTTAAGTACTGTAATGAATGCAGATGAAATAATTGTTATAAACGAAGGTAAAGTAATCGAAACAGGATCACATCAGGAATTAATAAATAAAAGAGAACATTATTATAATTTATGGAAACAACAATTTCCAATTATAAAAGAATTAGAATTAACTAAAATATAGAATTATGCTTAAATTACTTTTTTTACAAACAAATAAATTAAAGCAACTAGATCAATTAATAAGGCTTAAATGTACAGGCAATCCGGAAACACTTGCTTACAAACTTGGTATTTCAAAAAGGCATGTTAATAATTATATAAATACACTTGAAGATTTAGGTGCAGAAATATCATATAACCGTGCAAGGGAAACATATATGTATCAATCGAAATATAAATTAAATATTGAAATATCATTAATTAATATTGATAAAGCTAATAGTAAAAATTATAATGGTGGGATGATTGAATTACCCCGAAGCATATTCTCTAAATGTGGATTTGAGTTTTTTTCACAAACATATCTGTTTCCAATTTAGATGTTAGATGAATTAAACTATTTAAAATTAAAATGTGCACTAACTCTTATAAACAAAATTCTTTAATAATAATAAATATAACTTAAATTATATATTTATATAAAAAAAATTATGATAGAACATTTTTTAAAATATTGTAAACAACCTATATATAATGTTAAACAAAGAAAAATAAACTTTAAAACTTTTATTAAGCTTTATATAATGGGTATGTTGTCAGTTGTATTTATAAGTGTGCCAGTAGGGGCTTTTGCTCACATTTTTAACATAACGAATAATATAACAAATACTACAACAAAATTTATTTTACTAGGTATTTTTATAGTTCCTGTTCTGGAAGAAATTCTTTTTAGACTATTATTAAAACCATCAAAAAAGAAGGTTTATATTTATTTCTTTGTAATTGTATCTTGGATGTCAATTCTGATTTTCTTAAATAAATATTTATTAGCTGGAATTGTTACAGCTGTTTTTATACTAGGCTTAATTCTTATTCTTTTAGGGTTTAAAAAGATTATTGATTTAAATAATAACTTTAAATTTTTATTTTATTTTTCTGTTAGCCTTTTTGCATTAGTACATATAAATAATTTAGATGGAATAAATTTCTATAATTTTTTTATTACTCCTCTATTAGTAGTGCCACAATTGATTATGGGATTTGTTTTTGCTTACACAAGAATGATATATGGTTTTAGATATTCGGTTTTTCTTCATGTTTGTGTAAATATGCTAGCATTATCACCTTATATATTTATAAATATATACAATAATTTCTAAACATTAAGGCACACTTTGTTAGCTGTTTAAGTCATTATTATAAAATTAATTAAAAATAAAATCTATAATGCAATAAAAGTGCATTGAGTATTTGCACCTTGCCAACAATTAACAATACAAAATTGGCCATTTTAAGTATTGAATTAAATTTTATTTACTAATTTAAAAAACAATTAAATTATGAAAAATTTTAAAAATTACGGAGTAGTTTCTTTGGATAACAGAGAAGTAAAAAAGACTGATGGAGGCACAACTTGTCCTTCAGGATATGAATATAGTACTGATCCTGATCAGTATGGAGGTGCTTATTCTTATTCTGCTCAATGGGCTGTAGGGTGGTTGTGTGGTCTTTTCGGATTATAAAAAATAATTATAAAAAATGAAAAAATGAAAAAAAATGATTTAAGTACATATAATGTACAGGGAATGAATAAAAATGAATTAATACAAATTAATGGTGGAACTCCTTTTAGTGATGGACATGAGGCTGGTGAAACTGCAGGACAGTATGTTGGTGCTTTTCTTATGATGTGCGGTATATATGCATTTTATGTAGCTTTGGTATAAATAATTATATAAAGCCATTCTTTTAAAAGAGAATGGTTTTATTTCACATTATTATGAATTTATAAATTTTTTGTAATTATTTAGTATCCATGCTAATAAAAAACAATATTTTTTACTTCTTTAAAAACTAATCTGTATGCAAAAAATAATTAATATTTTTATTTTGGTACTTGGAATTCTGTTCTTTATATTTGGCATTGTATTAAAATCCTTCGATTATATAGTATATCCTGATTTTTTTCGTTTAGTAGCATTATCTTATACTTTTATTATCTATAGCATTTTAAGTATACGAAAAAAATTAAACGGAAAGATATTTTTAGAGTCTTTTAGAATTACAATAATGTTATTTGTATTATACTCGATACTTTTACTTTTAACTAACTTAAAAATATTTAGTAATAGATCTTATAATTTCAATTTTGGAGATGCTATGTCAAGGACTGAATATTTTTTAATGATTTTTATAGCAATCGTTGCAATAAAAACAAAGCGTAAAAAACAGAGAGTCTCGTAAAAATTTGAATCCTTTCCGGCTAGTCCCGACAACATGTCGGGTAGATTATTTCGTTTAATAACGAAATTTATTTTCCGGATATTCGAAAACAATACAAAAATAAGTATTTATAGCTTATTGCCCTAGGCTGGCGCGGATATGCTATCCGTGCCTTTTTATTTTTTTGTTGTTTTTATTCTTTTCTAACCTTTCCTATTTTGCTTGTCGTCCGGACTACAAGTCCGCGCGAGCTGGAATATTCTTCAATGATAGAGGGAAATGTTATTGATTTAGATACCTATTATAAATACTTTGCATCGGGCATGAATACAAATACTAATTCGTTTAAAGAAATATCATCTTTAGAAGAAGCATATAATAATGCTCAAGAATTTGTAATAAATCTATATTAATTGCTGCCGTATTGTCAGAAGTTAATTTATTTCTTCTATTGTAAATTGTTTTTATTTTTAGTAGTTTCATAAAATTATTTTTAAGGTGGTACAAGAATGGGACATAAAGGTACAAGAATGGTACAAAAAAACAAGTAAAAACAAATAAAGCTGCAATAATTCCAAATACAAAAAAACCTTTGAAAATACTATTTTCAAAGGTTTTGAATAAAATAAGTTAAAAATGTTGTTTTTAAATAGTCGGGGTGAGAAGATTCGAACTTCCGACCCCGCGCCCCCCAGACGCGTACTCTAACCAAGCTGAGCTACACCCCGAATATGTTATGCAAAAATAATTATCTATTAATAATATGCAAAATTTTACAAAAGATAAATTTGGTATATTTGTTGAAAGTGAAAAATGTACATATAACAATGTAAATAATTAGATATTTAAATTATAAAAAAATGGCATTATTTAAAAGCATGGAAGATGTGAATGAAAATATCAATCATTCAAGCAAAACTTCAGAAGTTGAAAAGGTAAAATGTTTAATAATTGGCTCGGGACCGGCAGGATACACAGCTGCTATTTATGCTGCTCGTGCAAATCTTAGTCCTGTTATGTACGAAGGCTTAGAGCCAGGTGGACAACTTACTACTACTACAGATATTGATAATTTCCCGGGTTATCCGGAAGGAATAAGTGGTGTTGAAATGATGGAAGATTTAAAAAAACAGGCTCAACGATTTGGTACTGATGTAAGATTTGGTATGGTAAGCTCAGTTGATTTTTCAGTAAAACCTCACAAAGTAGTTGTTGATGGAGAAAAAAATATAGAGACAGAAATTGTTATAATTGCTACAGGAGCAACAGCAAAATATTTAGGCTTAGAATCGGAGAATAAATTTAAAGGTCAAGGAGTTTCTGCTTGTGCTACATGCGATGGTTTCTTTTATAAAGGAAAAGATGTTATTGTTGTTGGAGGGGGCGATACTGCTGCCGAAGAAGCTACATATCTTGCCGGAATTTGTAATAAGGTATATCTTGTTGTAAGAAAAAATTATATGCGTGCTTCAAAAGCAATGATCGAACGTGTTGAAAATACAAAGAATATCGAAATATTATACGAGCATAACACAAAAGAAATTGTTGGTGATATGAGCGGAGTGACAGGCGCAATTTTAATAAACGGAAAAGACGAAGAAGTAAAAATTGATATTCATGGATTTTTCTTAGCTATTGGTCATCATCCAAATTCTGATGTGTTTAGTAAATATATAGATACCGACGATGTTGGTTATATTAAAACAATACCGGGGACATCAAAAACTAATGTGGAAGGGGTGTTTGTTTGTGGAGATGTAATGGACCCTGATTATCGTCAAGCAATTACTGCAGCAGGCTCAGGATGTAAAGCCGCGATGGATGCAGAAAGGTATTATTCTTCAATTTAATTTGTTCGAAAACTAAATAATAAAAAAGGTGTCATATTGACACCTTTTTTATTATATGTAATGTAAAATAATTAGTTGACACTAGCAATTTTATCTGTTTCGTATTCGCCGGCATCTAGTTTCTTTTTAACTTCTTTAAATGCCTTAATAGTGTATTCTACATCTTCAAGCGAGTGTGTAGCTGTTGGTATTAATCTTATTAATAATTGTCCTTTTGGAATTACAGGATAAACAACAATAGAACAGAAAATATTATAATTTTCTCTTAAATCCATTGTGATATTTGTTCCTTCATAAACTTTACCTGAGAAATAAACAGGAGTTACAGGAGATTCAGTTACTCCGATATTTAATCCGGCTTCTTTAAGACCTTTTTGCAAAGCTCTAGTAATTATCCAAAGTTTATCTTTAAGCTGAGTTTCTTTTTTTAGTAATTCTAATCGTTTTATTGCACCAACTACCATAGGCATAGGTAATGCTTTAGCAAAAGTTTGCGAACGCATATTGTATCTAAGATAATTTACAATTTCTTCGTTAGAAGCAACAAAAGCACCTATTCCTGCCATTGCTTTTGCAAAAGTTGCAAAATATACATCAATTTTATCTTGTACTCCGAAATGTTCACCGGTACCGGCTCCTGTTTTTCCCATAGTACCAAAACCATGAGCATCGTCAACCAATAATCTGAAACTGAACTCGTCTTTTAAATCAGTAATATCTTTTAAGGCTCCTAGGTCGCCTGCCATTCCAAAAACACCTTCTGTGATAACTAAAATTCCACCATCATTTTTTTCGGCAAGTTTAGTTGCTCGTTTTAATTGTATTTTTAAATTCTCAATATCGTTATGTGGAAAAACATAGCGTTTACCCATATGTAATCTTAAACCATCGAGAATACAAGCATGAGCTTCTGAATCGTAAACAACAACATCGTTTCTATTTACTAAAGCATCGATAATAGAAACCATTCCTTGGTAACCATAGTTTAGAAGAAAAGCATCAGGTTTTCCGACAAATTCAGCAAGTTCTCTTTCAAGTTCTTCGTGTTTACTAGTTTGTCCCGACATCATTCTTGCACCCATAGGATAAGCTAAGCCCCATTCTTTAGCAGCTTCAGCATCAGCTTTTCTTACTTCAGGATGATTTGCTAAACCAATATAATTGTTTAAACTCCAAGTTAAAACTTCTTTCCCTCTAAATTTCATTTTAGGACCAATTTCACCTTCTAGTTTTGGAAAAGCAAAATAACCATGAGCTTCATCCATATATTGACCAATATTCCCTTTATTTGTTTTTATTTTATCAAATATATCCACGTTAATATTGTTTTAGTTAAAAAATAAATTATCGCAAATTTAACTTTTTTTAAAAATATTACAAACTGTTAAAAATAAATTAAATATTTTATTCGTTAATTGAAATTATATTTCCCCATTTTAAAGTAAAATTGTACATTTGCAAAATGATTAAAAATATGAGACGAACAATTCTAATTTTTGCCCTAATAATTTTAGGAGTAACATCGTGTAAATATGAGAAGTTGCTTAAGAGCACAGATTATAAAAATAAATATGATAAAGCTGTAGAATATTATAACGAAGGCGATTATATGCATGCTTCTGGCTTATTCGATCAATTAAGACCTATACTTAGAGCAACAAAATATGCCGATACTTTATTTTATTATAATGCTTATTGCAGTTACAATACTAAAGATTATATTTTAGCTGCTCATTATTTTGAAGAGTTTTATAAAACATTTGGAAATAGTCCATTTGCCGAAGAAGCAGAATTTATGTCTGCCTATTGTACATATAAAATGTCCCCACGAGTAGGTTTAGAACAATCGGCTACATATGGTGCTATAAATAAGTTGGGATTATTTATTACTCGTCATCCCGATAGTGAAAAAGCCTTTGAATGTAATAATTTGATTATTGAGCTTAAAAATAAATTATCGGAAAAATCATTCGAGAATGCTAAGTTGTATTATAATATGGGGAAATATAAATCTGCCATAATTGCTTTAAATAATAGTCTTGAAGACTTTCCTGACACAAAATTTCGAGAAGAAATTATGTTTTTAGTTCTAAAGTCAAACTATTTATTAGCATCGAATAGTGTTATTAGTAAAAAAATTGAAAGATTTCAAGCAACAGTAGATGAATATTATTCATTTACTAATGAATTTCCTGAAAGTAAATATAAAAAACAAGCAAAACATATATATAAAGAATCGAATAAAGTTTTAGAAAATTAATTTTTCACAAAGAATATAATATGGATTATAAAAAGACTCAAGCATCTCAAACAACAATTACGCGAGATTTATCTGATTTTGATAAAGAAACAGGCAATGTTTACGAATCATTAGTTATTATTGCTAAGAGAGGAAATCAGATTGAGAAGGAACTGAAACAAGAATTAAATCAAAAGCTTGACGAATTTGCATCGTATAGTGATAATTTAGAAGAAGTTTTTGAGAACAGAGAGCAAATAGAGATTTCTAAATTTTATGAAAGACTTCCTAAGCCAATATTAATTGCAATAAAGGAATTTAGAGATGATGAAATTTATTATAGAAATCCTATAAATGAAATTAATGAGTAAATTTAGCCTATGAAGCTAAAAGGGAAAAACATATTATTAGGTATTACCGGAAGTATAGCGGCTTATAAGGCTGCTATTCTTGTTAGGTTACTTGTTAAAGAAGGTGCAGATGTTAAAGTAGTAATGACAAAACTTGCTAAGGAATTTATTACTCCTTTAACAATGGCTACCCTGTCGAAAAATCCTATTCTTGTTGAGTTTTTCGATCCAGAGAATGGACAATGGAATAGCCATGTTGATTTAGGACAATGGGCTGATCTTTATTTAATTGCTCCTGTTACAGCAAATTCAATAGGAAAGATGGCTCATGGAATAGCCGACAATTTACTGATTACTAGTTATATGTCTGCGAAATGTCAGGTAATGCTTGCTCCGGCCATGGATTTAGATATGTTTCGGCATCCTGCAAATATCAAGAATCTAGAGATATTAAAATCCTATGGTAATATTGTTGTTGAGCCATCTGCGGGAGAATTAGCAAGTGGACTTATTGGTAAAGGAAGGATGGAAGAGCCTGAGATTATTGTAAATAATGTTATAGACTTCTTTTCAAAAAAAAAAAAAATAGGTAATAAGAAAATTATTATTACCGCAGGTCCAACCTACGAATCTATAGACCCTGTTCGCTTTATAGGGAATTATTCAACCGGGAAGATGGGCTTTGCTATTGCCGAAGAAATTGCAGAAAATGGTGCCGAAGTAATTTTAATTGCTGGACCAAATAAACTTTCAGTTTCAAATAGTAAAATTATCAAAATCGATGTTACTTCAGCAAAACAGATGTTTGAAGAAAGCATCAAATATTTCGATGATGCAGATGCTGCTATTTTAACTGCTGCTGTAAGCGATTTTAAACCGAAACATCAATATCAAGAAAAAGTTAAAAGGGGGAAAGATAATTTAAGTATAGAACTTGAACCTACAAAAGATATTGCTGCAACATTAGGTAAGAAAAAATCAGAAAATCAGATTCTTATTGGTTTCGCTTTGGAAACTCAAAACGAAGTACAGAATGCATTAAAGAAAATAAACAATAAAAATCTAGATTTTATCGTTCTAAATTCATTAAAAGATGAGGGAGCAGGTTTTGGATTCGATACAAATAAAATAACAATAATTAATAGTAACGGTAAGCTTAAAAAATTCGATTTGAAATCGAAAAAAGAAGTAGCTAAAGATATTGTTGAAGAATTAATCTGTATTTTAAAAAAATAACAGCAAATATTTATTTATGCTTAAAAGATTTATATTAATAGTATTATTAATTGCTTATAGTGTTGTTTCTGTTTATTCGCAGGAATTAAGATGTAATATTCAAGTTGTTTCATCGCAAATTCAGGGAACTAACAAACAAGTTTTTCAAACATTGCAAAGCGAGCTTTTTGAGTTTATGAATAATCGCATTTGGACAAATAATTCATTCACTAACGAAGAAAGGATAGAGTGTACAATATTAATTAATTTACAAGAACATTCGGGTGACGAATTCAAGGGAAGTATTCAAATTCAATCGCGAAGACCTGTTTATAATTCTTCTTATAATTCTCCTTTATTTAATTATAAAGACAACGATTTTAAATTCCGATATGTAGAGTTCGAACCATTAGAATTTACTTTAAATGAACATAAATCAAACCTAACATCAGTTTTAGCTTATTATGCCTTTATTGTAATTGGTTTAGATTATGACTCGTTTTCGTTATATGGGGGAGAAGAATTTTATAGTAGTGCACAACAGATTGTTAATAATGCGCAAAATACTCCTGAAAAAGGATGGAAAGCATACGAAAGTCGCAAAAATAGATATTGGTTAATAGAAAATATTCGTAGTGAGAAGTACAAAAAAATACGAGAATTTAGTTATAAATATCATCGTTTAGGATTAGATATAATGAATAGTGATGTTGCAAAAGGGAGAGAAGAAATTGCTGAAGATTTAAAAATTTTACAAAAATTGTTTAGACAAAAACCTGATCCTTTTATGTTTTATTTCAATTTATTTATCGGAACAAAATCCGATGAGTTTGTTCATGTCTTTTCTGAATCGTATCAATCCGAAGCCGATAGGGTATATAACATTTTAACAGAAATAGATCCTGTAAGAGCCAATAAGTACACTAAAATTAAGAAGCAATAATTTTCTTTCAATAATTTTCGATATTTGCTTAATCTAGCAAATATTAATAATAATGTAATATTCATATTTTTTTCTTTAGATTTGTATAGTTATTATAATAAAAAAACAATGCTACAATCTCTTACAATTCGAAATTATGCACTTATAGATTCCCTTGATATTGATTTTTTCGATGGTTTGTCGGTAATTACCGGAGAAACAGGAGCAGGGAAATCAGTATTATTAGGCGCTCTTGGATTAATATTGGGACATAGAGCAGATACAAGTGTGCTAAAAGATAAGGAGAAGAAGTGTTTTGTTGAAGCAAGGTTTAAAATTAGCAAATTATCATTGAAATATTTTTTCGACGAGAATGATTTAGATTACGAAGATATTACAACAATTAGAAGAGAAATGAATAGCAATGGTAAATCTCGCGCTTTTATTAACGATACTCCGGTTAATATTAGAGAATTGAAGATTATTGGAGCAAAATTAGTTGACATTCATTCTCAACATCAGAATTTATTGCTCGAAGATGACACTTTCCAATTAAATGTACTTGATACGTTTGCCAGAAATGATGAAATTTTTGAAAATTATTATATAATTTATAAAAAGTATAAGATTCTTAAGAAACAATATCAAAATCTATATGAGAATGCGCAAAAATCACAAAGCGATTTAGATTATTTAAAATTTCAGTTTGAACAATTAGAGAATGCTAATTTAAAAAATGGAGAACAAAAAGCTTTAGAATACGAATTAGAAGAGCTAAACCATACCGAAGAGATAAAACAAAATCTTGCTAATGCCCATAAGATATTAACCGATGAACAAATATCTGTAGTTGATAATCTGAAATTGGTTAAAGATTCTGTACAATCGATTGTTAAATTTTTTCCAAAAACAGAAGATATTTTCACTCGATTAGAAAGCACTTATATTGAAATACAGGATATTACAAACGAAATTGATGTGCTTGCAGAAAATGTCGAACATGACCCCAATAGAATTGAATTTATTCGCGAACGATTAGATACAATTTATTCCTTGCAACAAAAACATAATGTAAATTCTGTTGAAAATTTACTGCTGATAAAAGAAAAATTAGAATTGGAAATATCAAAAATCGATTCTTATGATTTCGAATTAAATAAATTAGAGAAAGAGTTAAAATCTGTTGAAAATAGTCTTGAGCAGATATCAAATATGCTTACAGAAAGTCGGTTAAATGTGTTTGATGATATAGAAAATAAAATTATCGAAAGTCTGATTACATTAGGAATAAAAAATGCAGCATTCAAAATATCGCATAAATTATCAAACAATTATACAGTAAATGGGAAAGATATTATTGAATTTAATTTTTCTGCAAATAAAAATACCGACTTGCAATTACTTTCAAAAGTTGCATCAGGGGGAGAATTGTCGCGTTTAATGCTTAGTCTTAAGTCTATTATAGCAGAAAAAGACGATTTTCCAACAATTATTCTCGACGAGATTGATACAGGAACATCAGGAGAAATTGCCGACAAAATGGGAAGCATTATGAAACGAATGTCGATGAAAATGCAAGTAATTGCTATTACTCATCTGGCACAAATAGCAAGTAAAGGTAATAAGCATTATTTAGTTTATAAAGAAGATAATGAAACTTCAACTTACACCGATATAAAATTACTTAATAATAAAGAGCGAGTTCTCGAATTAGCCAAAATGCTTAGTGGCGAAAATCTATCGGATGCTGCAATTCAAAATGCAAAAGTACTTTTGGAACAATAATCACAGAAATTACAGTATTAAATGCTGTACATATTTTTGTAAAAAAATCATATAAAAAATAATCTTATGTCGTATAATCTATTAAAAGGTAAAAAAGGAATAATTTTTGGAGCTTTAAATGAATCGTCAATAGCTTGGAAGATTGCTGAACGTGTTTACGAAGAAGGTGGAGAATTTGTATTAACTAATGCTCCTGTATCTATTCGTATGGGCGATATAAATAAGTTAGCAGAAAAATGTAATACCGAAGTAATAGCTGCTGATGCTACAAATGTAAAAGATATAGAGAATCTGTTCGAAAAAACAATGAATAAATTCGATGGAAAAATCGATTTTATTTTACATTCTATAGGGATGTCTCCCAATGTTAGAAAAGGTCGTACTTACGATGATTTGAATTACGAATATCTTTTTAAAACATTAGATATATCAGCTATTTCGTTTCATAAAATTCTTCAAGTTGCACGTAAGCTTGATGCTATAAACGAGTGGGGTTCTGTTGTTGCCTTGTCGTATGTTGCTGCTCAGCGTAGTTTATATGGATATAACGATATGGCCGATGCAAAAGCACTTTTAGAGTCTATTGCTCGAAGTTTTGGCTATATTTATGGTCGCGAAAAGAAAATTCGTATCAATACAGTTTCTCAATCACCAACATATACAACTGCAGGTAGTGGTATTATGGGCTTCGATGGATTGGTTGATTTCTCAGAAAGAATGTCTCCATTAGGCAATGCTGATGCAGATGATTGTGCAGATTATTGTGTTGCATTATTTTCAGATTTAACACGAAAAGTTACTATGCAAAATCTATTTCACGATGGTGGATTCTCTAATATGGGAATGAGTCGACGAGCAATGACAATGTATAATAAAAGTTTGAAGGATTGTCAAGAGAATTCGAAAGAGTAGAGTTTTTAAAAATTGAACTTGAGAAATATAAATATAAAATGTCATCAAGATATTTCTTGATGACATTTTATATTTTAATATACTATAAAACGAAATTATTTCAAGCTCCATTTAGTCCAATTATTGTCAATCGACGGACTAATATTTATTTGAGGAGTTTGTTCCTTATTATTTATTAACAACGACTCAACAGTAATTTTTTCTTTTAGATATTCCGATAATTTTTTAAAAGATATATCTCCTGCTGTTTCTTGAAGTTTTTTTAGTAAGAAATACGTAAATAAGCCATGCTTTTCATTTTTATAAGGTAATGCCGATTGTGCTTCGCTACTAGCTGAGAAAACTATTAAATTACCTGATAATTGATTTGTTTTAGGTTTTATTTTTACTCCTCTAGCTGCAAGTAATCCTTGATTTCTAGCTCCTCCCGAAAAACAAGCATCAATAAATACTGTAACATTTTTATTGGGATATTCTGTAAGTTTCTCGTAAACAGATTTTAATTTAATTCCGGAAATAACATTAGTGCCGCTAATATCTACAGGCATTATATATGGTTCTTTTGTAATTTCGTCAGGTAATCCATGTCCTGCATAAAAGAAAAATATCTCGGCCTTCCCATTAGTATTTTTGCTTAATAAGTTAATTCTCGATAATGCTTGGTGCATTTGTCCCGATGTTGCATCTAAAAGAAATGTAATATTTCTATCAGGAATACCTAAAGTATTAATGGCGTATTCTTTAAATGCACTTGCATCGTTTCTCGCAAAATCAACATTAATTTCATTGCTTAAATCAAGTTGAAAAGTGCTATAATCTTCGTTGCCTATTATTAAAGCAAAACGAAATGGGTGTTTATTTTTATTATTAGGAATGTTTATATCAACGTTTGATGCTCTTGCAAATTTATATCTCGAATTATTATCATTATTTTCAAGATATATCTTTTCTACAACATCCATTTTGTTAAGCGAACCATTAATTTCCTTTGAGTATCTTAAATGAGCACCTGTTCCCCAATCAACAAGAAAAGGATATATATATAAACAACTTAAAATAGACCATGGGTTAAACGATGATTTATCGCTATATTTATATGGGAAATATCCATCTTTTTTTAATACATATGTTTGATGATTTCGTTTTGTGTATTCATTAGGTTTTACTCTTCTGTCTACGTTTATGGTGCATGGAGTCGTCTTGTTAGTATTATATCCGTTTACAATTACCTCAGCTCCGGGAGGTGTTGATGTAATATCTATTTTTTGAGTTGTTCCATTAAATATCGTTGCGCACGAATTTAAAATAAACCCCACAATAATTATAAAACTAATGTTTTTGGGTAAAATTTTCATAAGTTTATTATAAATTATAATTAAAATAAAAAGTTCATTCCAATATACAAGCCATTGTCTCCATCGCGTTTATCTTTGGCAATACCATAATCTACTGCTACAATAAAATTTTCGTTAAGTGCAAAATGGACTCCGGCTCCGTAACTAATATGTAATTTATCTTTTGATGTGTCAAAATAATTATCATATTCACTTGTAAGTACTACAGTTTTGTCTATATCAATTTCATCAACGATTTTTCCTGCATCCATAAAGGAACTTAAAGCAATATATAAATTTTGATTCATTATCACGGTTTTTACAAATTTCCATCTAAATTCGAAATTACTAAATACAATACCATTGCCAACTATTCTGTCTCTAACAATTCCCCTAAGCGATTTGCTTCCTCCAAGACCTTCTGTTAACGAAGAGCGCGAGAAAGAACTTACTAAATATGGTTGCATATAAAATGGAGTTTTCCCGGCAATTGTTCCTTGATATCCTAATCTGTATGCAAAAGATAGTTTCTTTTTTATAATAGTAAAGTATTGCCTATGAGTAAAAGAAAGTTTAGTATAAGAGTTTTCTTTATTCCCAAGAAAAGATGGAGCTGTTGTAATAATAGCTTCCGACCATATTCCTTTCATAGGGTTGGCTTCATTATCGCGTGTGTCGAATATTGTCCCAAGTTTTATGTAATTTACTATGCCTCCATTAGCTTCTTCTTTAGAGATAAAACCTAAGTCTATATAGTTATCGTATAGGGTAATTGTGTCGATTAAATAATCATCATCATTTTCGTTCTTCCCTTTATTAAGATTATCAAAATCTACTGATCGAATTTTGTGATTATAATGAGCAAATCCTGTAAGCCATTTAAACTTATTATTAATCTTTCCGGAAAAATCGCTTGTAAATTTAAAAATATCCCTATCTAATCTATAATACATTCTCGAAATATACTCGTCGCTATTATCATCAGAGAAATCCTTAATAAATGCTGATTGGTATCCGTTAAATCCATAAAAGTCTAATGCTTTTTCTGTAAGATAACTCAAATCTGCGGTTATTCTAATAGGTTTATTAGGAAACAGATGTTCTGAATCGTAGAAAATACGATTTATTCCATTTCCTTTTGTTGTTCTTGATAACTCGAGATACAAAGATTGAAGATATTTAGGATAGATTTTGCCATCTCCATAATTATAAAAATTAACTAAAGCACCATATTTAAAACCAAAATCAGAATCGTAAGCTATTGCAGGAACAGCTCCGAAAGTCCATCCGGATTTTACCTTAGCTTTTTTTGCCGATTTATCATTTACTTGGGCAAAAGAAATATTGGCAATTAAACAGAAGGATAAAAATGGAATAACTAATTTTTCCATATAAAATATAATTTGTTAGCAATTTATTAAAAAAATATTAATATAGAATTTATCTTTACTATACATTTAATATTTATCGTTAATAATTAACAATTAATAATTGCTTAAAATCCTGTTAAATCTATTAATACAGTTGGAATTAGTAATAATAAGCCCACTAAAATTAGTGTTATCATAATAGGAGTTATCCATTTTACCCATTTCTCGTAAGGGATTTTTGCTACTCCTAAAACTCCAATTAATACTCCGGATGTAGGTGTTATCATATTTGTAAAACCATCGCCAAATTGAAAAGCCATTACTGTTGCTTGACGAGAAATACCTATTAAATCGGAAAATGGAGCCATAATAGGCATTGTTAATGCAGCCTTAGCACTTCCCGATGGTATAATTATATTAATTCCTGTTTGAATTGCATACATAATACTTATTGATGCAATTTTTCCTACATTTTGCATCGATTGACTTACATAATATAATAGAGTGTCAATAATTTTTCCATCTTGCAGTATTATAATAATGCCTCCTGCAAGTCCGACAACCAAAGCTGCCGAAGAAATATCTTTAACCCCCTCTATAAATAGTTGTGTAATTTTATTTGCCGATTTATTGTTTGCAATACCTGCCGAGAGCCCCATAACGAAAAATAAGGTAGCAATTTCCATTACGTACCAATGATAACCCATTACACCAATAATTAAATATAATATTGTAAATAGAAGTAAGTTTAAAATAAAGAAATGTACAGATTTTCGTAAAGAAAAAATACTAAATACTATAAAAATACCTGTTAATATAGGCACTATAGGTATTGTTTTAGAAATATTACCTATGCTAAGAGTAGTTTTTGAATATATAAAAGAAGCCAATATCATACCTGCACTTAAAATAATAAATGTTATCCATGCCGATTTTGGAGTGTGAAATTTTATTTCATCAATACTAATTTCTTGTTTTTTTCGCCAATTAATATTGTCATCTTCAAATACAAGTGATAGTTTAGGATATTTTTTAATTCTATTGGCATACCATAGTATATAACTAATACCAATAACATTAATTATTAACCATGCAAATAGGCGATATTCTATTCCTGTAAACAAGGGGATACCCGATAATCCTTGAGCAATTCCAATGGTAAACGGATTTAATAATGCGCCTGCAAATCCTAAGCCTGCAGCAACAAAACATAAACTAACTCCAACAATAGAATCGTAACCCATAGAAATAGCTAATGGAACAAAAATTATTATAAAAGCAATAGTCTCTTCACTCATGCCGAATACTGCGCCGAAAATCGAAAACATTAGCATAATTAATGTTATTATAACATTATTAATTCCTAATAATTTAAAAAATTTCCAATGTTCAATTTTTTTCGTTTTTTTTAGAAAAGTATTGATTCCTACATCTATCGATTTGCTTTCGTTCATTATCCAAAAAGCACCACCAATCATTAATATAAATACAATAATATTTGCTTTATCGACAAAACCTTTGAAAAATGCAGCAAATACCTCCCATGTTTGAGCTTGATTATCTACATAATGAAATGAATTGTTTACAATAATTTCTCTTGTAGTTCCATCATCTAAAGTTATTTCTGTTCTGTCGAATTCTCCTCCTGGAATAAACCATGTTAATATAGCCGCGAAAATAATAATAAAAAATACTATTACATAAGTATGTGGGATTTGCTTTTTTCGTTTCATCTAGGTAAAATTTGGCTTTAGAATTTATTTTTGTTTTATTTAATTACTATACAATAATATTTTATTTGCTAATAAATATCTCGTCTTCATTATGTAATCATTAAAGTTCAAAAAAATAGTGGCAAATTTTTCAAAAAAGTTATTTGCTTGTTAAAAAAATATAATTTCTTTTTGATAATCAAACTTATATGTTTATTAATTTTTTTCATTTGAAATGCAAAAATAGAACATTATAAGTAACTTCGGAAAATTTTTTAAATAATATATTCAAATTTTGTATTTTCGTAAATTAATAATTTAAAAGAATAGTAATGATGATTTTAATAAAGAATATTAAGTCGCTGGTTAATGTCGATGATAGTTCCAAAAAATGGAGTGCAGGAGACGATATGAGAAAATTGTCATGTATCGATGATGCTTACTTAGTGCTTGAAAATGAAAAGATTGCTGCATATGGAAAGATGAGCGAATTAAAGAATGATGATAATTTTGACGGGGAAATTATTAATGCAAAGAATAAAATGGTTTTTCCTTCTTTTTGCGATTCGCATACTCATATTGTATATGCCGGAAGTAGAGAAATAGAATATGGCGATAAAATAAAAGGTCTTTCGTATGAAGAAATAGCTAAACGTGGTGGAGGTATTTTAAATTCTGTAAAATTACTACACGATACATCAGAAGATTCTTTGTATAAACAAGCAAAACAACGTATCGATGAAGTTATTAGCCTTGGCACAGGTGCTATTGAGATTAAAAGTGGTTATGGTTTAAGTCTCGACGATGAAATAAAAATGTTGCGTGTTATTAAACGATTGAAAGAAACATCAGCTATTACTATCAAATCAACATTTCTCGGTGCACATGCTGTACCTGCAGAATATAAGTCAAATCAAGACGAATATGTTAATATTGTAATTAATGAAATGATTCCTGTTGTTGCTGCCGAAGAATTAGCCGATTATATTGATGTTTTTTGCGATAAAGGATTTTTCACTGTTGAGCAAACAGATAGAATTTTAATGGCGGGGATGAAATATGGACTTAGACCAAAGATTCATGCTAATGAACTCGATTATTCGGGTGGAATACAAGTAGGAGTTAAGTATAATGCTCTTTCTGTCGATCACCTTGAGTTTACCGGAGATGATGAAATAAAATCGTTATTGAATTCCGATACTATGCCTACAATATTGCCTGGTGCTGCCTTCTTCTTAGGAATGGTCGACCCTCCTGTTAGAAAAATGATAAATGCAGGATTGCCTGTTGCTTTAGCTTCTGATTTTAATCCGGGGTCATCGCCTTCAGGAAATATGAAATTTATTATGTCGCTTGGAACAATTAAATTACGTATGTCGCCCGAAGAAGTAATAAATGCAACAACTATTAATGGAGCTTATGCTATGGGGCTTAGCGATGAATTAGGAACAATTACTGTTGGAAAAAAAGCTAATATATTTATTACAAAAGAAATTTCTAATTACGAGTATTTGCCATATGCTTACGGAAGTAATTTAATAGATACAGTTATTCTTAATGGGAAAATTCAAAATATTTAAAAAAGAGTAAATCTGAAATAAAATATACATTATATATATACTTTATAAAAAATATTAAAATAGTAATAATTCAAATATAAAAAATGAAACAATTAATAGAATGTGTTCCTAACTTTAGCGAAGGGAACGATATGAATATAATTAAACAGATTACCGATCAAATAGAATCTGTTGATGGAGTGAATTTGTTGGATGTTGATCCCGGTAAAGCAACTAATAGAACAGTAGTTACTATGGTTGGTACTCCCGACGAAGTTTGTGAAGCTGCATTTTTGGCAATAAAAAAGGCTTCGGAACTAATTGATATGAGCAAACATAAAGGAGCTCATCCTCGATTTGGTGCTACCGATGTATGCCCTTTTGTTCCTGTTTCGAATATTACCATGGAAGAAACAGTTAAATATGCCCATAAACTAGCTAAAAGAATTGGGGACGAATTAAATATCCCAATATATTGTTACGAGGATGCAGCCTATAGCAAAGAGAGAAAAAATCTTGCTACTTGTCGTGCAGGTGAGTACGAAGGTTTGAAAGAAAAACTTGCTAAACCTGAATGGAAACCTGATTTCGGACCTGCCGAATTTAATGCAAAATCGGGAGTAACAGCTGTTGGAGCCCGCGATTTTCTTGTAGCTTATAATATTAATTTGAATACTACATCTACTCGGAGAGCAAATGCTATTGCTTATGATGTTCGCGAGAAAGGAAGAGTAAAACGCGAAGGTGGAAAACCATCAGGAAAACCAGTTTTAGACGAGAATGGCAAAAAAATGTGGGTTCCGGGAACATTAAAAAGCGTGAAAGGTATTGGTTGGTTTATCGATGAGTTTGGTATTGCTCAAATATCAATGAACCTTACAAATATTAATATAACTTCTATTCATGTTGCTTTCGACGAAGTATGTAAAAAAGCACAAGAAAGAGGTATTAGAGTTACAGGTTCCGAATTAGTTGGTCTTGTTCCGCTAAATGCGATGATTGATGCCGGGAAATATTTCTTACGTAAACAAGAACGTTCTGTAGGAATACCGGAGAAAGAGATACTTAAAATTGCTGTGAAATCATTGGGTCTCGACGATTTATATACATTTAAACCCGAAGAAAAAATTATTGAATATGTATTAGCAGCCAATCAAAATAAAGGAAAAACCAAATTGGTTGATATGTCTTTAAGTGAGTTTTCTGACGAAACAGCATCAGAATCTCCTGCTCCGGGTGGAGGATCTGTTTCTGCATATATGGGATCTATGGGTATTGCTCTTGGAACAATGGTTGCAAATCTTTCTTCGCATAAACGTGGCTGGGACGATAGATGGGAAGAGTTCTCCGATTGGGCAGAAAAAGGAATGAAGTATCAAGCAGAATTAACCCGTTTAGTTGACGAAGATACAGAAGCTTTTAATAAAATAATGGATGCTTTCTCTCTTCCGAAAAAAACTGATGACGATAAAGCAATAAGGAAAAAAGCTATTGACGATGCTACAAAAAATGCTATAATGATTCCTTTTAAAGTAATGGAGATATCGTTTAAAGCTTTAGATGTAATAAAAGCTATGGCCGAAATAGGAAATCCTAATTCAGTATCCGATGCAGGAGTTGGAGCATTGGCTATACGTTCTTGTGTAAAAGGAGCATTCTTAAATGTGAAAATTAATGCTGCTGGTTTAGACGATAAAAAATTTGCAGATAATATTATCTCAAAAGGAAAAGAAATAGAAAAACAAACCGAAGAGTTAGAAAAACAAATATTAAATATTGTAGAAGAGAAATTGTAAATATATAATATCTAAAAAACACAAAAAATACTGCTTTGTTAAACTAAAGCAGTATTTTTTATGTCATTAAGCAGGATAATCGTTGCTAATAATATGTTTTGTTAATATCTTTTAAGCATGTCTTAGATGCCGTATATATTAAGCAATAGTGTTAAAAAATGTTAAACAGTAATTGCTTGTCTATGTTTTTTTGGGGTTTAAGAGTTTTTTATTATGAAAATTCTTTATATCTTGGCAAATGAAATGTTGTTGATAGTAATAAATTTTAAATTAATTCTTTTAAATAGGCTAGTTTTAGCTATGTTTTTTTTTTGAATAGTTTTTTTTTATTACATTAGCGGCATGAAAGATAAATTAACTTTAAAAGTTTAATTATTTAACCTAAAATTTTTATCTATGAAAAAACTTACGATTTTACTTGCATTTTTCGTGTTTGTAGGCTTTCAGTCTGTACAAGCACAAATGCAAATTTCGGGTACGGTAACCGGCGCAGACGACGGTTTATCTATTCCTGGAGTATCTATTGTGGTAAAAGGAATGACTACAGTTGGTACTACTACTGATATTGATGGTAAATATTCTTTAAGTGTTCCTGGTGATGCTACAACTTTAGTTTTTAGTTTCATTGGAATGAAGGATGTTGAAACTGACATTAATGGACGTTCAGTTATTGATGTTAAAATGGAAACAGCTTTAACAGAAATGGACGAAGTTGTTGTTACAGCGATTGGTATTAAACGTGAAAAGAGAGAGATTACTTATCAAACACAAAAAGTGCTTGATGAAGATCTTGCAACTGTTGCTCCAGCTAGAGCAGCGGAAGCTTTGGCCGGTAAAGTTGCTGGACTACAGATTAACATTCAAGATAATGGTGTTAATCCAAGTTCTCAGATTTTATTAAGAGGTTTACGTTCTATTAGTTCTGGAAATGGCGCATTAATTGTTATTGATGGTTCTGTTGCTACACAAGCTGCTTTTGACGATTTGAATCCAAATGATATTGGAAAAATTAACGTGTTGAAAGGTGCAACAGCTGCTGCTCTTTATGGTTCTGATGCAGCAAACGGAGCTCTTATTGTAAATACTAAAACTGGAGAAGGTGCTGATAAATTTACTGTTGGTATTAATTCTTCTTATACTTTTGATAAGGTTGCTTATATGCCAGATTTTCAATCTGAATATGGTACAGGTTGGGAAGGAGAATATAATCCGGTAGAGAATACTAACTGGGGTCCTCGTTTTGATGGTACTATTCGTCAAGTTGGTCCTACTTTCCCTGCAGATTATCCTGTAGAAACTCAAATGATACCTTATGCTCCTGTAAAAAATAATTTATTGGACTTTTACGATACTGGTTATAATATGAGTAATACTGTATATATGACAGGTAGTTCTGATGATAGTAAATTTTATGTTTCTTTTGGAGATCAACGTGCTAATGGTATTGTTCCTGATGATACTTATAACAGAAATACTTTCAGAGTAAATGCCAGTAAAAAAATTGGTAATGTTGAAGTTGGTGTTAACATAAGTTATTTAACAGACGAAACTGATGTTGTTGGTGATGATATTGGTGACCAAGATAGACCATTATACTGGTTTGTTTTAAATACATCTGCAAATATTCCATTGTCTACTTATAGCGATTGGGATAATCCATTAAGTTATGGTTATGCTGATAATTATCAAAATGCATATTATCAAAATCCATATTGGGGAATTGGTACAAATAGAAATAAGGATGAAACTAATCGATTAGTTGGTAATGTTAATCTTTCTTGGGATATTATGGAAAATATTAACTTTACTGCTAGAGCTTCTGCTAATGATGTATGGGGTGATGGTAAAAATTGGAGAGCTGCTCAAACTTACGATCCAATACTTCAATCTGCTGCCGGTGCTGTTTCTTCATTTGTTGAAGATACAGAATTCCAACGCGAAACATATAATGGAGATGCGCTTTTTACTGGAGATTTCGAATTTCAAGAAAAATTTACTTTAAAAGCTATTGTTGGTGCTAATATTTCTTCCGATACTTATAGAAGAAGTAAAATTAGAGCAAATAATTTAAGTATTCCTGGATTTTATGATATCTCAAACGGTACAGGAAGTCCTGTTGTTGAAGCTGATGGTTATGAAGAAAGAAATTACGGATTCTATGGTGATTTTACTTTAGGATATAATAATTATTTATTCTTAAACTTCTCTGGAAGAAATGATTGGACATCTACTCTTGATGATGATAATAATAGTTATTTTTACCCATCAGTTGGTTTGTCATTTGTTGCTACCGATGCATTTGAAGTTTTAAAAACAGGTGATATTTTAACTATGGCTAAAATTACTCTTTCTAATTCTACAGTATATAATGATTTATCGCCTTATCAAATTAGTGAGACATATTCTCAGTCTAATGCTTTCCCATTTGGTGAAATAAATGGATTTTATTTACAAGCAAGTGCTGTTGATGCAGATATTCAGAAAGAGAAATTAAATACTACTGAAGTTGGTTTAAACTTAGGTTTCTTTCACGGTAGATTATGGGCAGACTTCTCTTACTTTAATACACTTACTACAGATTTGATTACTTTTACTACTCCTTCTATTGCCTCTGCTGCAAGTTCATATTTAACTAACATTGGAGAATTACAAAGTTCTGGTATTGAATTTACTCTTGGTGGTACTATATTAAGAACTAGCGATTTTAAATGGGATGTAACTCTTAATTATGCTGCTAACGAAACAGTAGTTAATGAGATTTATGAAGGTTTAGACGAGATAGCTGTTACAACATATGGACAATATGGTGTTTATGCTGTTAAAGATAAAGCCTTTCCTCAAATGAAAGCTAATGTATATAAGAAAGATCCAAATGGAAATATAATTATAGATCCTGTAACCGGATGGCCTCTAGAAGAAACAGGTTTAGCTTGTTTAGGAAAAACTACTCCTGATTATATAGTTGGTTTAAGTTCTAGATTAAGTTATAAAGGAATTTCTCTTTCTGGTACTATAGATTATAGAACTGGACACGTTTATTACGAACAAGGTTCTGATAGAATGGAATTTACCGGTAGATCTATGGCTAGTGTTTCTGCTAACCGTCAAGATTTTGTTATTCCTAATTCTGTTATTGAAACTAGTCCCGGTGTTTATGTTGAGAATACTGATATTACTGTTAATGGAGGTAATCAAAGTTATTGGACTGATGTTTATAATAATGTAAAATCTAACTATGTAAAAGATGCTACTGCTCTTAAACTTAGAGAGGTTGCTATTAATTATGAATTACCAAAAAGTTTATTAAATAAAACTCCTTTAAAGAAAGTTGTAGTTGGTTTTATCGCAAGAAACCTTATGACTTGGTTACCTGAAGAGAATAGATTTGGAGATCCAGAATTTAATAATCAATTTGACAATTCTAACGGAATTGGTATTGGTGGGTATTTACAATCTCCTCCAACTAAATCTTATGGTTTTAAATTAAATATTGAATTTTAAAAAATAAACAGATATGAAAAATATTTTTAAATATATAAGTGTGCTCGTAGTAGTGTTACTATTGGCATCATGTGATGATGATTATCTGGATGTGAATACCGATCCCAATAATCCTACCACAGTTACTCCAGACTTAGTGTTGCCTGTTGGTCAGGTGTATACTGCAAATATAATGTTTGGTAACGATAGAAGAAGATTAAACGATTTAGCTAATATGATGATGTATAACTGGAGCCAAAGTGATGGATATTCTTGGTATACTGATGAGTTTAAATATAATGTAACATCTACATTTTATGATGGTATTTTTAATAACTCATATTCTAATGCTTTAAAACAATATGAAATTCTTAACAATCTTGATGTTGAGTATGACAATTATAAAGCTATTGCTAAAATAATGAAAGCATATCATTTTCAAATTTTAGTTGATTTATATGGTGATGTACCTTATACTGAAGCTTTACAAAGAGGTGCAGAAGCTACTCCTAAATACGACGATGCTCAAACTATTTATGACGATTTAATTGTTCAATTAACAGAAGCTATTACTCTTATTGATAATGCAACAGAGGGCATTAAGCCAGGTGTTGACGATATTATGTATCAAGGAAATATGACTTCTTGGAAGCAATTTGCTAATTCTCTTAAATTAAGAATATTAGTTCGTCAAATGAGTATGGGAACTAGAGATACTTATATTCAAGATGAAATGAATGTTATTGTTGCTGAAGGTTCTGGATTTATAACTGATAATGCCGGAATTAATCCTGGTTATTTAAAAGAAGAAGATAAACAAAATCCTATGTGGAATTATTTAGGATGGGATGCTTCTGATGTTATTACAATGAATAATAATGCAACTTGTGCTACTGATTATGTATTAGATTATTTAACAAATTCAAATGACACTCGAATTGATCGTTTATTTGAAAAACCAGCAACTGGACATTTTGGTGTTCCTCAAGGAGTAAACCCTTATGGATCAGATATTGATTATACACCTGATTATGTATCTAATATAGGCCCTGGTATTCTTAAAGGATACGATATGGATGCTGTTATTTATACATTAGCAGAGTGTTATTTTAATCAAGCTGAAGCTGCTTATAGAAATTTTTTACCTTCTGTTGATGCTAAAACAGCATATGAAAGTGGAATTCAAGCATCTTTTGATTATCTTGGAGCTGACGGTTTTGATGCCTATCTTGCACAAGGTACTAATTTAATAGGTTGGAACAATTCGAGTGATAAAATTGAAGCTATTATAACACAAAAATGGATAGCTGTAATGGGTATTAATGCAGAACAATCGTGGTTCGATTATTCAAGAACAGGATTCCCATCAGGCTTACCAATTTCATCTGAAACAGGAGCTAGTGATAGACCGGTTCGTTTATATTATACTGCTGATGAACATTCTGCTAATGGTGCTAATGTGCCTGCGCAACCTGATGCATTTTCAGATAAAGTTTTTTGGGGAAAATAATTTTTAAAACAAGTAAATTATGAAGAAAATAAAATATATATTAATATTCATCTTAAGTATCGGAATGTTTAATTCTTGCTTAGTTGATGATGAATCGAATATCGATCTGAATGATGATGGATTTAACGTTTCGGGTTTTTCAAGTTCAAAAGGTACTGTTGCAGGAATTGCAGACGGAAGTGAGTATGCTTTTGAATTTAAGGTAAACGTTTCTGGTCCAACATCTAAGAATCTTACAAATGATGTTACTGTAACTTTTGGAGCAACAGATGCTTCAACAGCGATTGAAGGAACTCATTACAGAATCGATACTAAAACTATTACTCTTACTAAAGCTAATAATTATTTAGGAAAAATTACAGTTACAATGTTAACTGACGGAATTGTAGCTCCTTTGGATGAAAGCCCAATTTTATATCTTAAGGCTACTGAAACAACAGGTGATGCTAAAGTTACTTCTGGAGGTAAACCTATAGAAATAATAATGAATTATGCTTGTTATTCTAACTTAGCTGGTACTTATAATTGTACTATGCTTCGCGATGGAGCTAATCCTGTAGAATATGTAGACGTTATTACAGAAACAGGTGTTGGTGAATATCGTACTAGCGAAGTAGGTCATTGGATTGGTGGACTTGGAGTTGGAACTCCCGGTTATACTTTCTATGATGTATGTAATGTAATTTCTGTTCCTGGACAAAATCTAGTTGAGTATTATGGTAACTGGGTTGAAGGTGTTGAACCTGGTACTGTTGATCCTGAAACTGGAGTAATCCACATAGTTTATTCTATTTCATCAACAGGTTGGAGTAGTGAATATGATTGTACATATGTACCAGTTGGTAAGTAATAATTAATGTTTTTTAATAATTTAAATTAATTGAAATGAAAAAATATATTTTATATAACATTATTGGACTAGCTTTTTTAGCAGTTAGCGTAATTTCTTGCGATACTGCCGAAGAAGATGTCAGTCCTGTAGTTAGTCCGGAAGGTTACCCTGTGGCTACTTTTACTACGGAATTTGCCGGGGATACTATTAATGAAGGAGATACAATTATTTATCATGTGTCTATTGATAAAACAATAGATGTTGATCTTTCTTTTTCTGCTAGAATTATTGGTGGCGACTGTGTAGCATCCGATATAGATGTAACTAGTGGAAAAATTGCTGCTTATACCACAGAAGCTGATGTTTCTATTATTTTTGCAAAAGATTGGATTGCTGAAGGTACTGAAACTTGTGAGATTGAAGTAGGATTATTTACTCTCGGTGAGAAATATTTAGTTAATACTACTACTGTTAATCCAACATTTTCTGTAAATGTTACAAATTATGCATCTAATGATTTAACAATGACATTTGCTTGGAATTCAGTTATTTTTGTGAATGCCGGATATGAGGATTTTCCTGATTATGGTTGGGAATATGATGCTGCTGATTATGTAGATTTTGATATATTTATTGCAGATGCAGAAGGTTACGATAATAATGATCCATGGGCAACATTTAATCCTGTTATTTATGCTGCAACCGGTGACAGTCCTGAAGAAATGACTTTCTCTGGAATACCTGATGGTGAATATATTATTTTCAGTGAATTATGGGCAAATCCATTAGCTGGAATTGAAGAACCTGAAGTTGCAACACATGCCGATATGCCTATAATTGCTACTTTCAATCAACAAGGTGTTGCTGATACATCATTCGTTCAAGATACTTCACAAACTTTGAATACTGCTGATTTTGGTGTTGGTGATGATAATTATGCTGGTGGAGTTATTGATACTTTCGTAGCTAAAGTTATTATTTCTGGTAATCAATATACTATTATTGGTTATAATGATGCTGGAGTTAAGACAAAAAGAGTTGGTGTTATAAATAGAGAAACTCGTCCAACATCTTTAAATAAATAGTGTTTAATTATATTATTTGTAATTAAATAATTTTATAAGTTTATTAAAAACCAGTGAGATGAATTCTTACTGGTTTTTTTTTATAATATATAGAATAGTTTAGAGAAAATACTTTCTATTATATATAAATTGTTTGAAATATTTTATTTATATGGTATAAATTATAGAGTCCCTGCATTATGCCTTCTTTTCTTAAAATTGCATTTCCTAGTTGTATTTAAGTTTGTTTTTTGTTTTAAAAAAAATTAATATTGTGTTTATTTAATTTAAAGTTATGAAATTACATGTTATTTTATTTATTGTTTTAAGTTCTTTTTTGCTATCATCGTGCACTGTATTTAATAAGAATAACTCGAGAAATGGAGAAAAGGATAATGAAAAAATTGCTAAAATAGTATATAGTAATTTAAATTATCCTGATTCGTTAATTGTTCAGAAAAATCAAGATAATTCAAAAATATTATATATTGCCAAAATAAAATCTGTACATAAAAATTTTTATTCACATTTAAATTTTCTAGTTTTAGATAATTTAAAAGATGAAATTATTTATAAAAATAAATTCGATAATGCTAAAATAGAATGGTATAATAATAATCAATTACTATTAACTAAATATATGGGCATTCTAGAAAATAAAAATACGAGTAATATTAAATTTTATATAATTGATTTAGAAACCGAAGATATTAAAGAATTTAAAAAACAGAATGAGAAATTATAAATTTTATTGTAACTAATCTATTAAACATGAAAAAGTCATATTCGATATTATTTACCTTGCTTATAGCAGGGATAATAGGAGTTGTTTATTTCTTAAGCGGAAATCAAAATAATTCGAAATTAGGAGAATTATTAACACCACAACAGATGTGGGAAAATCAGATAAATAAAAAGAGAGAAAAAGGAGAATCTGATAAAACAGATAAACCTAACGAATTTACAAAATATTTTAAAGATATAACATCGAAATTTAATTCAGATGAGAATAATTATCCGTTAAATTATCGTGTTAGCGAATTTTTAAAAGCTAAATCAAAGTCTAGTAATATTAAGTCAAAAGCTGCAACTATTACTTGGCAACAAAGAGGTCCTGCAAATGTTGGTGGAAGAACAAGAGGGCTTATTGTTGATCCTGACGATGTAACACATAATACTTGGTATGCAGGTGCTGCTACAGGAGGAATTTGGAAAACTATTGATGGAGGTTCTACTTGGACTTGTCTTACCGATGATATTCCGAACCTATCGGCAAATACAATAGCTATGGCAGAGTCTAATCATAATATTATTTATGCCGGAACAGGTGAAAGTTTTCCGGGAGGTACTTATTTACAAGGTAGTGGCGTTTTTAAATCTACCGATAGAGGCGACACTTGGACACAACTAGTGAATACTGCAAATAATGAAGATTTCGAATATGTGAATCGCCTAGTAATTGATCCGCTTAATCCAGATATAGTTATTGTTGCTACAGAAGCCGGTGTGCTTAAAACAATTAATGGAGGTACAGATTGGACTAAAGTTTATTCTAGTTCTACCGGAATAGAAGATCTTGATGCTGACCCTTCTAATTTTAATAAGTTATATGCTACCGAGCATGCTGTTGGAGTTGTGAAGTCTGAGGATGCTGGAGATAATTGGACCTTAGCTATTAATGGTTTAGAACAAGGTTTGCGCTACGAATTAGCTGTATCACCGGTAAATACTGCAAAAATTTATTTAAGTGTAAATACTAGTGATAAGCCTGTTGCTTATAGATCAATTGATTATGGAAATACTTGGGTCAGATTTTATGATAATGATGATGTTCCTGATGACTTCCTAGGAGGACAAGGCGAATACGATAATATTATTACTGCTCATCCCTATAATGAAGATGTTGCCTATTTAGGAGGTGTTAATCTTTGGAAAATTGATTATTCTAATCCAGGAACTCCTTCAGAATCTGATCCTGCTATTTATAGAATTAGTTTAGAAAATACCGAAACGTTTTTAAGTTTTATTAATTTTGGAGGTGCGTATTTAAATGGAGGAATGGAGTTAGGAACAGAAAATGATGCTACAGATTTAGTTTCTACAGATTGGTCATCAGTAGAAATTCGTTTCGGAGCTGGAATGGTACAAAAAGCCCATAGATTTACTGTTGGTGGTGTTGGATCAGGCGTTCCTGCTTCCGATTATGTGTATGAAGATTATGTAGATGTTCCATTTGAAGTATGGGATGTAACAAATAATCGTCAGTTAATGGCTTCATTTCGAGATCAAGCAGAAAATGGCGTATATGATTTAGTGAAACGAATAGAGTCTGATCCTAGCGTTGGGAGAGAATATTTATTTGTAAATGCAGTTGAATATTCTGAAACTCCTTCAGTAAATATTGCTAAAAATGCAGGACATTCGTATAAACAATTATATTTTTTCTGGCCTACATTAGCTGAAGGTGGCACATGGGACGAAAACAATTTACCTGATTCTAAAATTTCAATCACTTATGGTGCAATAAATGAAGTTAAAGGTACAAGTTCAGTTGTAACTGATGCATATGGAAGTGGAGATAATAATTATAATCAAGGAGCTGGTTTTGGAACAACAAGTATTCCCGGAGTGCATCCCGACCATCATAATTTTGTAATTGTTCCAATAAATGAAGTAACTGATAGTTTTTTAGTTGTAAATGCTAATGATGGAGGTTTAGCTATTTCAAAAAATAGCGCTATAACTTTTAATCAACTACCTAATAATTATATTACAACACAATTTTATGGTGTTGCAAAAAATCCGGAAGCCAACGAGTATATTGGTGGGATGCAAGATAATGGAACATGGAGAAGTAGTGCAGGAGAAAATGCTTCGTCTGAAACTGATTATTTATTCCAAATTGGCGGAGATGGTTTCGAATGTATTTGGCATGCAAGCGATCCTAATAAAATAATTGGAAGTCTTTACAATAATTCGTTTAAAAAGACAGTAAATGGAGGAGAAACATGGACTTATGCAACAAGTGGAATAACTAGTGATGACGGACCGTTTATTTCAAGATTATCGACACATAAAAATACTCCGGATAACTTATATGCTGTTGGAAAAAATGGTGTTTATAAATCTACTAATTTTGGTGGATCATGGCAAATGAAAACTATTGGTACAGGTTGGCTTCCAGAAGGTCGTACGGCTGTTACTAGTCAGCATAATGTTGAAGTTTCTCTTGCAAACGAAAATATAGTATGGGCTGGTGCTGCAATGTCTGAAGCTAATGGTTGGAAGATTTTTGTTTCTACCGATCAAGCAGAAACATTTAATCCTGTTGCCGATTTTACAGGCGCCGATTTAAGTGGATATATTAGTGGTATTGCTACTCATCCTTTTGAAGATTCTACTGCTTATATTTTGTTCTCTTTTCCAGGGGAGTCGAAAATTATTCGAACTAATGATTTGGGACAAAATTGGGAAGATATTTCAGGATTTAATGGTGCTTCTACTAGTTCTAACGGATTTCCGGATGTTGTAACTCATTGCTTGGTTGTATTGCCAAATGATCCTTCTACAATATGGGTTGGGACTGATATTGGCTTATTAGAATCAACCGATGATGGTGCTAGTTGGCACTATGCTAATAATGGTATACCGGCTGTATCAATTTACGATATGTTTGTTCAAGACGGACAAGTAGTTATTGCTACGCATGGTAGAGGTATTTGGACTGCTTCGATTGAAGAATTATCATATATCCCGGAATTGAATGGAGAATATTCTGGAAAGCAAACTATCTCAGCTATATATGAAGTATCTGCTGATGTTGATTCTTTAGAATTGTATTCTAATGATTTGTATATAAGTGCTGTAACTAATGTTCAGGCAGGATCAGATACTATAAAAATGAGTGTAAGTGCTGAAGGAGAATATCAAATACAATTGAAAAGTTATTCTGGGAATAATGTATATTATTCGAATTTCTCAAATGTAGTTGCAGATTTCAAGCCTGTTATTACAAATTTAGTTAAGGGGAATGAAGGAAATACAATTGATATTACAGCTGAATTAAATGAAAATTATGATTCTTTACAAATTGTATTAAATGGAGATTATGTAAGATCTGTAACAGAATTGAACCTTGGAGAAAATATTTTTTCGCTTGAATATACTAATTCAGGTACACAAGTAATTACATTAATTGCTTATATTTCTGAAACGGGTTATGAATCTGTTGCCGAAGATATATACTTAACTTATACAGGATTTTTTGATCTATCAGAGGCAAATTCATTAAAAGTTTACCCAAATCCATCAGAAGGTAGCATTACAATTGAATTGCCGAAAAGTATAAATGGTAGTTTCAATATTGAGGTTTATTCTTTATCGGGAACAAAAGTTTATGCAAAAACAATGCGAGATGATAATAATAAAATAGATTTATCAAATTTAAATAACGGATTGTATATTATTAGTATAAAAAATGGAGGAAAGATATATAGTCAGAAAATCAGAATAAAAAAATAGTTTAAAAACTTTAGAAAAACATTATTCTGACTTTCGAAAATTTGTTAAATATTTTAAAATATAAAAACCCAGTGAGACTTGTATTACTGGGTTTTTTATTAAATATATTTGAAGTAAGTAAAATTTATATTAAGAAAAAGCAATTTAGCATGAACTGTTTTTTTTGGGTTAATATAAAAGGAAATTTCTCTCGTGTATTTTGATGTATATTTTATTCTTTAGTATAAAATGAATATATTTGTATGATTTTTATGAAAAATTTATGAGTAAAGAAATTGATAATATTCATCCTATATTTGATGATATTCTTAACAGAAGTGATAAAGAGAAATTGCTAAAACAACATTCAGTAGTTATTTGGATTACAGGATTGTCTGGTTCAGGAAAATCTACGATAGCAAAAGAATTAGAATTGCAATTACATAGAGCAGGTTTTTTAACTCAGGTTCTTGATGGTGATAATGTACGTACAGGAATAAATAATAATTTGGGATTTTCTGACAACGATAGAGATGAGAATATTCGTCGTATTGCCGAAGTGTCGAAATTATTTAAAGAGTGTGGAATTATTCTTATAAATTGTTTTATTAGTCCGACTAAAGCTATCCGTGAGCATGCAAAACAAATAATTGGTGATGAAGATTTTTTCGAGATTTATGTAGATACTCCACTTGAAGTATGTGAAGAACGCGATATAAAAGGATTGTATGCTAAAGCAAGAAAAGGATTAATTAAGAATTTTACAGGTATTGATTCTCCATACGAAGAACCGGAGAATCCGGATATTATTATAAAAACAACAGAATTAAATATTGAGCAATCAATAAATAAAATTTTAGAGAAATTAATTCCTAGAATTAATAAAATGTAAATTGTAAAAATTGTATTGCAAGAAAAGATAAAACAGAAAAATAAAAATAATAGACTATATGAAAGAATATCATATTAATCATTTACGCGAGTTAGAAGCAGAGTCGATATATGTAATTAGAGAAGTTGTTGCACAATTTGAGAATCCTGTAATGTTATTTTCAGGAGGAAAAGATTCTATTGTTATGTTCCACCTTGCTCGAAAGGCATTTTGGCCTGCAAGAGTGCCGTTTCCGTTAATGCATATAGATACCGGCCATAATTTTAAGGAGACATTAGATTTTCGTGATAATCTTATGAAAGAGACTGAAACAAAACTTATTGTACGTTATGTTCAGGATTCAATTAATCAAGGCAAAGTTCAAGAAGAAACAGGAGCAGATGCCAGTAGAAATAAAGCTCAAACTATTACTTTGCTCGATGGTTTAGACGAATTGCAGATTGATGCCGCTATGGGTGGAGGTAGAAGAGACGAAGAAAAGGCACGTGCTAAAGAAAGATTCTTTTCGCATAGAGACGAATTTGGACAATGGGATCCCAAAAACCAACGCCCTGAACTTTGGAATATCTATAATGGAAGAAAAAATATGGGAGAGCATTTTAGAGTGTTCCCAATTAGTAATTGGACAGAAATGGATATTTGGCAATATATTTTGTTGGAAAATATTGCAATTCCAAACTTATATTTTTCTCACGAAAGAAAAGTAATAAATAGACATGGCACCATATTGGCTGATAATGAGTTTATTCCTTTAAAAGAAGGAGAAAAACCTGAAAGAAAAATTGTTCGTTTCAGAACTATTGGCGATATGACTTGTACAGGTGCTGTTGAATCGAAAGCACATACATTAGAAGAGATTATTGAAGAAGTAGCTGCTACACGAGTAACAGAACGTGGTGGAAGATACGACGATAAACGTTCGGAAGCTGCTATGGAAGACAGAAAGAAAGAAGGATATTTTTAATGCTTAATTGTTAATTGAGAATTAAGAGTTAATCATTAAGTTAAAAAAAATAAAAATATGTCTGAAAATAAAACAAAAGGATATTTAGATATGGAGCTTTTACGATTCACTACTGCAGGTAGTGTTGATGACGGTAAAAGTACTTTAATAGGAAGATTATTATACGATAGTAAAGCAATTTTCGAAGATCAAATGGAATCTATCGAACTAGCTAGTAAAAATAAAGGAGAAGAAACAGTAAATCTTGCTTTATTAACCGATGGTTTGAGAGCCGAAAGAGAGCAAGGAATTACTATTGATGTTGCATATCGATATTTTGCTACTCCAAAAAGGAAATTTATTATTGCCGATACTCCGGGACATATTCAATATACAAGAAATATGGTTACAGGTGCTTCTACTGCTAATGCTGCTGTTATTTTAATTGATGCTCGAAATGGTGTTATTGAACAAACACATCGTCATGCATATATTGCTTCCTTATTGCAAATTCCCCATATTATTGTTTGTATAAATAAAATGGATCTTGTAGATTACAGCGAAGAAGTATTTCAGAAAATATTAAACGATTTTGAAGATTTCTCTACAAAATTAGAAATTAGAGATATTAGATTTGTTCCAATTAGTGCTCGTGATGGAGATAATGTTGTTGATAGATCTGAAAACATGGATTGGTACGACGGACCAACTTTCCTTTATTTGTTAGAAAATATTCATATTGCCAGCGATTTGAATCTTATCGATGCAAGATTCCCTGTTCAGTATGTTATTCGTCCTCAAAGAGACGAATATCATGATTATCGAGGATATGCCGGTAGAATTGAAAGTGGTGTATTTAATGTTGGCGATAAAATTAAAATATTACCATCTAAATTAACTTCTACTATTAAGTCTATTGATGTCTTTGAAGGCCATTTAGAAAAAGCTTTTGCTCCACAAAATGTATCAATAACATTAAATGATGATATTGATATTAGTAAAGGCGATATGATTGTGAAAGCCGAAAATGGACCAAATATCAGTCAAGAAATAGACATGATGATATGTTGGTTTAATGAAAAGCCTCTTATTAAAGGCGGAAAATATGTATTAAAACATACAACAAGTGAATTGAGATGTATTATTAGAGACGTAAAATTTAAAGTTGATGTAAATACCTTAAATAAAATTACTGATGATACTTCTGTGAATTTAAACGATATTGCTAAAATATCGATTAAAACTACAAAACCTATATTTTACGATTCGTATAAGAAAAATAGAAAAACAGGGAGCGTTATTTTAATTAATGAAGTAACAAACGAAACTGTTGCTGCCGGAATGATTGTTTAAAATTATTATTCTTAATATTTATATAAAAGAAGCTCAAAAAGAGCTTCTTTTTTTGTTTCTTATTATGTCATCCTATGTGGATCAATTTAAAAAGTTGTGGAAATAAATTTATTAAAATTTTATATTTGCTGTGTTTTGAATATTTTAGTAGAAGTTATCTTTATTCATTTAAAGCAATAGAGAAATGTATTACGCCACGAAGTGGCAACTTATTTACCTTCGGTGAGCT